>Ga0315336_1000043_pt1:557500-738331 | contig 738331 bp, 653 predicted proteins | sample ASW5metaG_FD_204512 | JGI IMG/M metagenome (GOLD analysis project Ga0315336, IMG submission 204512) | Ammonia-oxidizing marine archaeal communities from Monterey Bay, California, United States - ASW #5 | ecosystem: Environmental > Aquatic > Marine > Intertidal zone | place: USA... | reverse complement strand
GTTGATGGCGCAGGTCACTGGGTCCAGCAGGAACAGGCTGAAATCACCAGTGATTTACTCCTAGAGTTTCTCGGAGGTCTTGGCTAGCTCACCGTTTCAAATCGTTTGGTGTTTCGCGGTCGAAATGGCGTTCGGGGGACTTAATCGATCTGTGCGATACCGACACCATACTGGTAGACGAGACGTCCACCACGCTCTGCAGTTTGAAAGAGCAAAACGATTCCGATCAGACCCGCAGCGATAACAGGTGCCCACCGGCGTCTGTTGATGAGTCGGCCGGACCGTACTATTGCCAGTCGTAATACCGAGATGATGTTTATGTAAACCGTCGTCCGAAATGCCCACTCCCAGTGTTCGTTGACCACACTGTGTGCCATGCCTGGAATGCGCATCGTCTCGGCATCGGCCCGTCCGCTGAAATACGTTGCTATGAGACTGACGGCTCCGGCCAAATAGAGCCACGTGGCGACGTGGCGGAATGTGGATTGAGGATGCATGCTCAGCGACACTAGGTCTATGCAGGCAGCTGCTACTAGGAGGCCAATAGGCATGTGGGTCAGGAGTGGATGGAGTGGAGTCATGGGTCAAGGAGCCACCCGCCACGAAGAGACATGCGGCCACGTTCGGAGTTCGGCAAGTGCCCACTCATTGGTTTCGTCGGTATGGCAGGATGTGCACGGGTTTGGGACCCCGTAGCGTTCTGTATCCAATGGTGAAATGAACTTAAACGTATGACTACTCACATTAATATTGCCAACCGTTCGCGCAATTTGCGGCATGTGACACGCGACACACGCACTTCCTTCGCTATTTGCTGCATGCTGCGTATGTATCTCTAAAGAGTTAGCCGGACCGGCTTGTAGCTGTGGCTGATGGCACGACGTACAGACTTCGTTCCCCGGGGCAAGAAGGTCTGCGGCGTAATCGGTGCCATGCACATCGTGACAGCCAGAGCAGGTTACGCCTTTGACGTACATCTGGCTTTGCACGTAGTCGTTCCCCTGCATGCGATTTTTGTGTGCGGACCCTTCCGGCCAGTGCGTAAACGTTTCCTCTCCAAGGTGCGGTGTTTCAAGCTCCCAGACCTGATCGAGACGATCGCCTGGTGTAAAACCAACTGGCCAGTCGTAATACCGACCGGCGATCGGATTGTCATGGGGTATACCTTGCGAATGACACTGAATACACACGTCAGTGGCACGGATATGGTCGAGTCGGGCGGGATTGACCACTGTTTCGGCGATTGGGTCACGGACGTGTGTTTCACCGGGTCCGTGACACGCTTCACATCCCACGTTCCATTCCGTGACTGTCTTGGTGCTCGTGTCGTAGTTGACCGAATGACACCCGTCGCAGAGAGGTCCCGTTGGTCGTTGCATCTGGTCCTCTGGGTAATGTTCCACCCACCATTCTGTGCCGGGTCGTGCCCCGTAGCGTCGCCATTCTCGATTCTGGACATCCCATTGCGCCGGAAAGACGAATAGGTCATCACCACGCTGTGTGAAATATCGCTGTTTCCACTTGCTGCCATAGGTAAAGGTGACGTCTTCAGGCCGAAATGTCACTAAAGGATTTGGGGTGTCGAAGTCTCCCAAGATCGCGTCGGGTCGTTCTTCGGGGTCGAGCAAAACGTTTGCCATCAACGTCTCTTGCCAGCGGGTATAGATGTCGAGGTGGCAGTCGCGACACGCAGTTGAACCGGTGTAAGCATTGCTAACGGCACTGTCCGGTGTCGGCGCGTTCTGCTCGGTGCATGCAGAACCGAGCACAGCGGCCGTTACCACCAAAAGACCGAACACGAATGTGGGTTGAGACACAGACATGAGTCTCCAGTGTATAACTGGTTGTCTGATGTCGGTTATTTCTGGTCATTTAAACTGGCGCCTGGTGGTGTTGCTCGTCGCAGGCTTATTTGCCATGGTGTCCGCTGTGTCAGCTCAGACAGACGACAACCCTCGGTGCGCAGTTCTTTGCTTACCTGAACTAAAGGTTGAACCGAACGTTACCTTTGAGAATGTGTTTGGTCGGGCGCGTGTCGAACCACTCAATGCCGAGGCGACCGGCGAGTCGAGTCGTCTTCAGCCCCGCGAGTCGGCCTTTGAGATGGTGCTAGCTTTGGGCATTCCCACTGAAATCCCTCGAGTTGGGATCACTCTTGAAACGATCTTTTCGCCACTCGGGGAATCGGATATGAATCCGTTTACGGGTGTCACACGGTCCGACCTCAATGGTGCGGTGTTTCGCGACAACGGACTTGAGTTTGAACTGGAACTCAATCTTGACTGGTTAACAGCACGACAAACGGGCGGGTGGATCGAGAGTCATTTTGATGTTGTCGACAAGTTCAGTCCGGCGGAACGTCCGACCGACCGCAGCGCGTATACCCACAAGCTTAATTTTGAACTGGATACGGCCTTTCTAATTTTCAAGTGGTTACCGGAGGGCAACTGGCTGAAAAATGTCGAAATAGAAGGCTCGCTTGATTACGTAGCGACCGGATTACTTCAGGCCGGTGACATTCATGACAACGTCCGCTATCTGCAGGATGCAAGTCGCTGGTCGTTTTCGCTGGTTGCAGTTCTCCCGGTCGCCCCTATGTTTCCGTAGGGCAAATTTAACAGCAATCTGCATGGAATTTCGCCGTTTAGCTTTACCACGGAAACCTGTTCATCGTATCTAACAGAGACACGCCTGTACAATAGCCGGAACGCAATCCTATTGCGGGTTGTGTGAAGAGTATTGAAGGCACCGGGAGTTCCTACGTTTCTGCGATCCGTGTCCCTCCCGTTTTTGTCACGAGCCAATGTATCGATTTTTCACTAGGACGATGTTCGTCGTGTGCGCAGGTGTGGCTGTTGCTGTGCCTGCCGGTGGGCAGCCCGCTCAACCACTTATCGCGATCGAGCCATTTGCGAATTTGTCTGCGCGTGTCGAGGACGACTGGTTAGCGCGCGGTCTTGCGGAGACTATAAGCGCGGACTTGGAGCAGGCTGGGACGCGAAGTGTCATTGCGGCAAGAGCTGGCACTGAAGAGTCAACAATAGTCACTCTCCAACGCCGAGGTCGGGAACTCGGTGCGGATTGGTTTGTAACGGGGACATTTCAACGCAATGGTCAAAGCTTTCGTGTTACAGCACGATTAACTGAATTGTCGGTCGGGATCACGACGGAAAGTGTCGTTGTCGATGGGACAATCGATGACATGTTTGCTTTGCAGGACCGAGTCGTTGCTGGATTACTGGCTAACGGGATCCCCTTTGAATCACCAACTGAGTCTCCTACTCAGGGCAATGACATTGTCGAAGCCGAACGAGCGTTGGTCGAGGAACCGGTTCGGCCGAGCGTGTCACCGGTTGTGACTGAGCCGGTTGATCAACCAATTCAAGTGCCAGGCGACGTTGTTTCATCCGCTGCGGGACCAGACCGTGAGCGAACGGACGATGCTTTGCCGGGAGGATCAGGCGAGGTATTTGGAATATTGGAGGGGCGACCGCGAGTACGTCCCATGCGAACCGAAAGCCCACCAACCATTGATGGACGCCTTGATGATCCGGTCTGGCGTACGGCGACCATGCTTAGCCAGTTTGTTCAACAGGCGCCGCTTGATGGGGCGCCAGCGACCGAGGAGACAGAGATCTACATTGCGTACGATAACGAGAATCTCTATTTCGGCTTTTATCTGCACTATGCGGACCCGACCATCATGCGTGCGAGTCGTGTCGATCGAGATACCGCCTATTTGGATGATCTCATGACGGTTTACTTCGATACGTTTATGGATCAACAACGAACCTACGACTTTGATCTGAATGGCTACAACGTGCAAGGCGATGGGATTATCAGTTCCGGCGGGCGTAGAGGAAGGATGGGCCCGATTCCTCCAGCGGATCGGTCATGGGACACGCTTTTTTACAGTGGTACGCAGATCGTGGCCGATGGGTATACCGCGGAGATGGCCATTCCGTTCAAAAGTATTCGCTACCCGCAGCAGGCCCCCGGTGTTGAACACCGGTGGGGGTTTCAGATTGTGCGTGAAGTCAAGGCGAAGAACCAAGAGAACATAGTGTGGGCACCGATGTCTCGTGACGTCCAGACGTTTATGTCACAAATGGGAGTACTTGAAGGGATGACCGACCTTTCGACGAGTCGGAATCTTGAAATCTTGCCCACCATAACGGCGATTCAAGCGGGTTCACTGGGTCAAACGGGTGCCTTCATAAATGACACGACACCAGAAGCAGGTGTCAATGTGAAATATGGCGTGACGTCGAACCTTACGGTTGATTTCACGGTCAATCCTGATTTTTCGCAAATTGAATCCGACAATCCACAAATTGACGTGAACCAACGGTACCCTCTCTTTTATCAGGAGTTACGACCGTTCTTTCTCGAAGGTGCCGAGATTTTCGATTTCACTTCTCCAATTAACTTTGTACACACCCGCACCATTGTTGACCCAAATTATGGTGGCAAAGTGACTGGTAAGGTCGGTCGCACGACGCTCGGATTTCTTGTGGCGGATGATGCGGCAGCTGGGAAACGGGATGACTCGTCTGACCCGGCATTTGGAGAGAACGCAAAAGTCACGATTGGCCGGGCGCGATACGACTTGTATTCCGAGTCTCATATCGGCGCGACTTACACCGACCGCGAATTCATGGATAGCTATAGCCGAGTTGCGGTGATGGATGGGCAGTTCCGCCTTGGACAAGCCACTCGTTTGAATATTATTGCTGCCCAATCACAGGATCGTGATGAGGACGGGAACGAGCTCGTTGGACCAGCAGTAGGAGCGTTTTTGCAACACGGCGGCCGAAACTTCACAGCCAATACGTTTTTCGGGCGGATCGATCCGGACTTCAGGACCGATGTTGGGTTTGTGCGTCGTGTTGACCAGCAGAACAATTTTACCAATATTGGTTACCGCTGGTGGCCTGAACACTGGATTATCAATTGGGGGCCAACCGCGAATTACCAGTTGAATTTTAATCATGCCGGTATTCGAGAAGATGAATCAATGGGTGGCGGGGTGAACTTTGAGTTTTCTCGGAATATCAGGGCGAGCGTGAAGGCTGACCAGACGCTCGAACGATTTGGTGGCATCAATTTTCACAAGACGTCATACAACGTGTCTGCGAGTACCAGCACCAATCGATTGTTTACCCTGCGTGGCAATTTCAGTGCCGGAGATGAGATTTATTTTGATCCTGAGAATCCCTATTTAGGACGGACTGCGCAAACGCGTCTCTCTACGGTCTTGAGGCCTACTCCGAGATTAACATCGCAAGTGGACCTCAACACCAGTCGTTTCACCGATATTCGCGTGGGGGCTAAAGAAGTGTTTCATGTCAAGATTCTGAGAGCGCTCAGTACGTTTACGTTTACGGACCGGATGCTCATACGCAATATCACTGAATACAATTCATATAGTCGAAAGCTCGGACTGAATATTCTTCTTAACTATCGACTGAATGCGCTGACCGTGTTTTATGCTGGGTATGATGACCACTATCGGCAGGCTGATTTAATTCCGGATTTGATGGACGACGAATTTTTTCCCGCAACGGCGTTTCGACGAACGAACCGGGCGATCTTTATGAAGTTACAGTATCTTTTCCGGTATTAATGGTGAGGACGACTGATGGGTGAGACGTTCGAGAAACTCGACAAGAAAAAGACGGAGTGGCAAACACTTCTTGCAGATGATTCGTACGCAGTTCTGTTTAAAGAAGCCACCGAACCAGCGGGTACGAGCACGCTCAATGATGAGAAACGTGACGGAATATTTGTTTGTGCGGCGTGCTATCTCCCGTTGTTTGAGTCAACAGCCAAGTACAACAGTGGGACCGGCTGGCCGAGTTTTTCCGATACGATTTCTGGCCATGTGGACACAAAAACAGATTTTAAATTGTTGTTGCCTCGTACTGAGTACCACTGTGCGCGGTGTGGGGGACATCAGGGGCATGTATTCAAGGACGGACCTGCCCCGACTGGTCAGCGTTACTGTAACAATGGTGTCGCGCTGAAATTTGTTCCTTCTGATGAAGACCTACCGCCACTCCGGCCCTAGCGCTCGGCTTTGGGGAGAATGACGCCCGTCCGGCAAATCGCCCTCGGCGTCTGGTTGGTCGGCACCATCGGACTCAGCATCCTGTACGCCACGCGACAGGAATTGATCAACCCAATCAACTTGGTGGTTCTTTTACGACAAACTGGGACATGGGTCCTTCTTGGGTACGTCGTTGTCAGCATCTTGCGCCCTGTGACCTTGGTGCCGAGCACAGTCTTGATTGTTGTCGGAACGTTGCTATTTCCTGACCGGCCTGTCTTGGTGTTCGTGGTGTCGCTGCTGGGTGTTGCTGTGTCATCTGCGCTTATCTACTATTTTTTTGACATTTTGGGTCTTGCTGCGATCTTTGAACGTCGGCATCCGAGTCAGATTCGTTGGCTTGAGGACCAGTTGCGCCAGCGGGGTCTGTGGATCGTTGTGGGGTGGTCGGTTTTTCCGTTCGTGCCAACGGATGCCATTTGCTACGTTGCCGGGACGGTGCGCATGCCTATCGGAAAGTTTCTGAGTGGTGTCGCAATTGGGGAAATCCCGATCATTGCGTTCTATGTCGCCGGCGGCACGTGGCTGTTTGGGTAGTGCAACGGAGAACGATAAGCATGTTGCATATATCAGCCGAGGCAATATTTGTTTCGTGATCGTAAGCGTTGAGTTTTGGCACCCACTGAGCGGCGTTTGATTAAGCTGCGTCTTTAACAGCGGCGACTAAATCAAGCACGGCCTGTTTGCCATCCCCGAAAAGCATCAATGTATTGTCGGCAGCAAAAAGTGGGTTGGGGATTCCGGCGAATCCAGGCGAGAGACTTCGCTTAATGACAATCACAGTCCGCGATTGATCGACGTTGAGAATCGGCATACCGGCAATAGGACTGGATGGGTCATTACGGGCATCAGGATTCACGATGTCATTTGCGCCGATCACGATACTAACGTCTGTCTGTTCAAAGGATGGATTGATCTCGTCCATTTCTTTGAGCTTGTCGTATTCGACGTCAGCTTCAGCCATGAGAACGTTCATGTGTCCTGGCATCCGGCCAGCTACGGGGTGAATGGCATACTCCACCTCCGTTCCTTGTGACTCAAGAAACATGGCGAGGTCACGTACTTGATGCTGAGCCTGTGAGACGGCGAGCCCATAGCCTGGCACAATGACGACACGACGGACGCCATCAAGTAACATCGCGACTTCCTCGGCTGAGGTGGTTTTGACACGGCCAGCATACACCTCGTCGGCGTCTGACCTCGCCCCACCGCTTTCGGCGATGGCTCCAACGAGAACGTTTATCAATGACCGATTCATCGCTTTACACATGATCATCGTCAAGATGATTCCAGAGGCACCAACTAGTGAACCTGTGATGATCAAGATGTTGTTACTCAGAACGAATCCTGTCGACGCGGCCGCTAGACCCGAGTACGAGTTGAGCAGGGCGATAGCCACCGGCATATCGGCTCCGCCGATCGGAATGGTCAGGAGCACGCCAAGCAGAGAAGCAACAACGACCACACCCACATAAAACTCGGTGCTGGCCGGCGTGCTCACGACCATGACGCCTAACCCGAGCGCTGTGATCCCCAGCACTCCGTTGAGTATTTGCTGTGCTGGGAAAATTACAGGCCGGTCAGGTAAGAGCAATCCGCGGAGTTTGTCGAATGCAACCAAGCTTCCCCAGAATGTTACGGAACCGATAATGCCTGAGGCCACCGTGGCAATGGCGGTTTGCGTGGAAGGATTCGTTTCGCCTACAAGCACGGCTCCGGCGACAAGTGCGGAGGCGCCGCCACCAAAGGCATTTAGCAACGCTACCATTTCCGGTATTGCCGTAAGATTGATCTTCAGCGCGAAGGTGGCTCCAATGGTAGCTCCAAGCACTACACCACCAAGGATCCAGGCAAACGCTTCCGGTCCTGCGCCAAAAATCTGTTGGTCAAGTAACGTCGCCACGCCGGCAAGCAGCATTCCGCCGGCACCAAAGAGATTTCCGCGCACGGCAGTCCGTGGGTGAGTTAATCCGCGAATGCCAAGAATAAACAGCACCGATGCAACAAGATAGGTAAGGTCGATCAGGACGTTGTTCACTAATCTTTCTTCTTAAACATGTCGAGCATTCGATGGGTTACCAAGAAACCACCAACGACGTTAATGGTGGCAATGACCAGCGCTAAAAACCCAAGGATCATTGTCGTTTGGTTTGACGATGAAACAGAAAGCATCGCACCAATGATGGTAATTCCAGAGATCGCGTTACTTCCCGACATCAGCGGGGTATGAAGCAACGGCGGAACCTTTGTAATAATTTCAAAGCCGACAAAGACGGCGAGCATGAAAATTGTTAATAGTGGGATGAAAGTATCCATAGACCTTTAAGACGCGGACTCCAAAAGTTTCTTCACACGTGGATGTACGACTTCCCCATTTTGCGATACCAAGGTACCTGCTGTGATTTCGTCATCGAGATCGACGTTTAGCGCAGTGTCTTTTACTAGATGCAATAAGAGTGTCGAGATGTTTTTTGCATACATTTGAGACGCATGATACGGCACGGTTGCAGGAAGATTGGATGGGCCGAGGATTGTGACGCCATTGGTGACGATCACTTCGTCAGCTTGGGTTGCTTCGCAGTTGCCTCCTCGTTCTGCGGCAAGGTCGACGACAACAGCGCCGGGTTCCATTCCGGCGACCATGTCTTTGGTGACCAAGATAGGTGCAGTTTTACCAGGAATGAGCGCTGTTGTGATGACAACGTCACTATTGGCAACCACGCGGGTCATCATTTCGCGCTGTCGCTCAAGAAACGATTCATCCTGTGCTTTAGCGTAACCACCCGCATCTTCTGATTCACTGGTATCAAGAGGGAGTTCAACGAAGTTTGCTCCGAGGCTCTCGACTTGTTCTTGTACGGCAGGCCGTACGTCATACGCTTCGACGCGGGCTCCAAGGCGACGGGCTGAGGCGATGGCTTGGAGACCTGCGACGCCGGCTCCAACGACAAAGACTCGCGCTGGGGTGATCGTGCCGGCGGCCGTCATCATCATCGGAAACATGCGCGGCAGGGTCTCAGCAGCAAGAATTACCGCTTTATACCCGGCAATTGTTGCCATAGAGGACAGAGCATCCATACTCTGTGCTCGGGTAATACGTGGAATCAGTTCCATCGAGAATGACCGAATGCCTTTGGCTGCCACGATCTCTGCTGTTTTAGGTTCACCAAGTGGTTCAGAAAATCCAATGATTGTTTGGTTTGCTTGAAGTGTTTCTAGGTCGGCCCGCCCAGTATTTCCGGCCGCACCGGGGCTGCGTACTTGGAGAAGAATGTCGACGTCGGAAAACAGTTGTTCTCTGGAACTCGCGATCCGAGCTCCTTTTTCGACGTACGCCTGATCAGGAAACCCGGCGGATTCGCCGGCTGCAGGTTCCACGAGCACGTCAAGAGACGCTTTGGTTAATGATGGAACAATACTCGGAACCAACGCGACCCGACGTTCGCCAGGGAATAACTCTTTAGGGACACCGATGATCATGGTAGCCGGAATACGACGAGTTCGCCTCCATAGCCACCACCGCTTACGGCGACGGCTATGTGTTGCTTGCCATCAATCGTGTAGGTCATTGGGGAGCCAGTTTGCATCTGCGGAATATAGACAGCACCTAGTTCCTGCCCAGTCATCTTGTCGTAGGCACGGAGCATCGCACCCTGCACACCTTCGTTGTTTGTGAATGCGCCACCGTCACCAGCAATGACGAGTGTTTTCGTTATGAGTGTTCCGACACGTCCAGGTCGTCCGGTACGTGGGACATCCACACCTTCGAGTAAACGGTGGTTTCGAATATTGTCCGCGGTTTCACCATGGGCAACTTGCCAGAGGAGTTCGCCCTTGTTGAGATCAATTGCGCTAATCCGTCCCCATGGAGGTTTGATGATCGGAATTCCTTCGACGTTGAGTGCTTCTTGCCGTGCGCTGACGCCTTCGGGACGACCGCGGATAAAGTTCATGTCAGATCGGTCGGGGTCATTTACCAGACCGAGATTGGTGACCTCTGTTTTTGAGTACTGATAGAAGATGCCAGTTTCAGGGTCAAAAGATCCGCCTGGCCAATTTACTCCTCCAGTTGAGGCTGGGACTTGGAGGGTACCGTATTTCCCGTCTGCCGTTCCGACAGAAGGCGGAATGAAGATGGACCGGCCGTACCTAAATTTATTAAGGACCTCAAGCGCACGTTCCCGCAGTTCTGGAGTGAAATCAACCAGGTCCTCCGGCATGATGCCTTGCTGGTCAAAGGCTGGCGGTTTTGTGGGGTGAGGTTGCGTTGGAGACAAGACTTCGCCGGGAATATCGGATGGCGGGACAGGGAGTTCTTCAATCGGCCAGACTGGTTCACCGGTTTCACGGTCGAAGACATACAGCCATGATTGCTTCGTTGGCAAAGCCACGGCTTTAATGTCGCGACCATCGACTGTGATGTCGACGAGTACTGGCGCAGCCGGGAGGTCCCAATCCCAAACGTCGTGGTGTGTCGTCTGGAAATACCACTTGCGTTCCCCTGTTTCAAGATCGAGCGCAACCAGGCTGTCAGAGAAAAGATTGTCGCCGAGTCTATGGCCCCCATAGTAATCGTTAGTCGGCATTTCGACGGGCAGGTATGCCATGCCGAGTTCGGCGTCGATCGTCATTTGACCCCAGACACCGGTATTTCCTGTATAGCGCCACGAGTCGCCTTCCCAGGTGTCATTGCCGTATTCGTCGCCTTGCGGGATCGTATGGAAGATCCACTTTCGTGACCCTGTCGTCGCGTCATAGCCGCGTATGTAACCTTTGGTGTTATTCATTGATGGTGGTGACCCACCAGGTAGGTGAGCTGCACCGATCACGATCGTATTGCCGACGGCTACGGGTGCTGCATGCAAACCAATTTCCCCGGTAACGAGATCGATGTCTTGGTCGAGTTCAGTTTTGAGATCAATAATCCCGTCATCACCGAAATCGTCTAACCGCTGTCCCGTCACCGCATTCAATCCGATGAGGCGGTAACCAGGAGTCACGTAGAAGATTTTTCCGTCACCGCCATCGTCAAGATAGGTTAACCCGCGACCGGAAAGTCGGCGCGGCGCCGCCGCCCCTCGCTCACCTTCATCGTAGCGATGAAACCACAGTAGTTCTCCCGTTGCGGCATCAAGTGCAACGGCGGCACGGCGGGTTCCGGCGGTTGTATACAGCACGCCATTTACCATGAGTGGCGTTGATTGAAAGCGGAATTCTGGTGTCGGGCCGAAATTGTCAGTTCGAAATCTCCAGGCGACTTCTAAGTCGTTGAAGTTATCGCCATTAATCTGGTCGAGCGGAGAGTAACGGGTGTGCGCTAGGTCTCCCCCGTACGAAGGCCACTCACCGTTCTGTGTGCCGCTTTCTTGCGCGCCAAGGACAAGCATGCTGCTGACAATGGCCAGGCCAAGAAAAACCGAAAACCAGTTGTATCGAGCGCTGACAGATATCATTTGAAATCCTCCGTAGTACCGTAACAGTCAAGCATACCGTGGCTCGTGACATCGGCCAAAGAGGTCTTTTCAGGGTAGCATGTCGTGATTGGTTGGTATTTGACTGAACTAGGGCCATTTCGGGGAGAAGATTCATGCGTTTAGGAAGAGGTATTCGTTGTTTGGTGGCAGTGGTAATTTTGTCGGCCGGGAGTCCTTCAGGCTTAGCATTAGCGCAAGATGGTGCGACTAATGGGGAATGGCCGTACTACGGTGGTGATGCGGGAAGCACGAAATATGCGCCGCTGGACCAGATTAATGGCGATAACTTCAACGATCTGGAAGTCGCCTGGACGTGGCAAACAGAAAACTTTGGACCTCGGCCAGAAAATTATTACCGCGTGACGCCAATCATGGTGAACGGCGTCCTCTATGCGACAGCGGGCTCTCGTCGGGCTGTTGTCGCGATTGACCCAACTAATGGTGAAACTTTATGGATGTATCGCTATGACGAGGGACGCCGTGGTGAAGCGGCTCCACGTTTAAATTCTGGTCGCGGTGTAGCTTATTGGGAGGACCCAGACAATCCGGCTGACCGGCGTATCCTGCTCATTACTCCTGGCTATCAGCTTGTCGCGCTTGATGCTGATACGGGCCAACCAATTCCAAGTTTTGGGGCGAATGGATGGGTTGATTTAAAGCAAGGTCTTGACCGTGACGTTGACCCAATCGACGGGGCCATCGGATCCAGTTCTCCGCCAATCGTTTCTCGCGGGGTCATTGTTGTTGGCGCAGCGCTCATACCTGGAACTGCACCGGAGTCCCGTGACAATGTACCAGGTCATATTCGTGGGTATGACGTCCGGACTGGAGAACGAAAGTGGATCTTTCACACGATCCCGCATCCGGGAGAATTTGGCAATGAGACTTGGGAAAATGGTTCATGGGAGTACACGGGGAATGCTGGTGTCTGGCCGCCTTTTTCCGTCGACCATGAACTTGGCTATGTGTATTTGCCAACGGAACTTGGTACCGGTGATTACTACGGAGGGCACCGTCTTGGAGATAATCTTTTTTCGAACAGTCTCGTCTGTCTCGATGTAGAAACAGGAGAACGGATCTGGCATTTTCAGATGATCCACCATGGTATCTGGGACTGGGATAACCCTGCCCCTCCAATTCTGCTGGACGTGACAGTTGATGGCCGTCCACGGAAAATCGTGGTGCAGGTTACAAAGCAGGCATGGGCATACGTCTTTGATCGCATAACCGGAGAACCTGTGTGGCCTATTGAAGAACGTCAAGTTGCCCAGACCGATGTTCCGGGTGAGCGAACGTCTCCGACTCAACCATTCCCGACGAAGCCATTGGCGTATGACTTGCAGGGGTTTTCGCTTGAAGATCTCGTTGATTTTACGCCTGAACTTCGGCAGGAAGCATTCGAAATTGTTTCCCAATATCGCCTTGGGCCTATCTTTACACCCCCGTCACTGATTGATGCTGAGGATGGAACGAAGGGAACGATTCAAGTTCCGAATCAGACCGGTGGAACTAATTGGACCGGTGCGACGGTTGACCCTGAGACAGGAGTGCTCTTTGTCCCCTCGTATACGTCTCCCAGTCTGCGGGCGTTGACTAACGATCCTTCTGTTTCGGATATGGATTTTATTGACGCTGGCCGGATCCGCGGTCCACGTGGTTTGCCGATTGTTAGACCACCATGGGGACGAATTACCGCCATCGACCTCAACACTGGCGACCACATTTGGATGGTCCCGAATTCTGATACGCCAGAAAGTTACAAGAACAACCCGGCGCTTCAAGGACTTGATATTGCACCGACAGGTACGCCGACTTGGGTTGGCGCGATTACAACGAAGACACTACTGATCGCTGGAGCGGGAGGCGGGTTTCGTCTTGACGGTGAACCCGTTCTGCGCGCACTTGATAAAACCAACGGTGAGGTTCTTGGGAAAGTTGATCTCCCGGGAGTGACGTGTGGCGTGCCAATGACCTACATGGCCGACGAGAAACAGTACGTTGTCACGGCCGTTTGTAGTCGTCAACACCCGGCGCAACTTGTGGCACTGACATTGCCGTAGCGTACCGGTGAGTCTTTGTTGAGATGTCGATGCGTCACGTGCTTATAGTTGGCTCTGTTTATGTGACGGTCTTTCTGTCGCCTCAGTTGGTGTGGGCCCAGGCAGCAAGCGGCGAAGCACTTTTTGAGGATTCGTGCGCGGGGTGTCATCTCGCCAACGTGATTCCTCGAGCGCTCTCTGTTGACAATATGCGCACGATGACGCCGGAGGCTATTGTTGGGGCATTAACGAGTGGTTCAATGCAACAACAAGGTTCTGAGCTTAGTGTTGCGGCGCGGCAGGCTATTGCGGAGTTCATTACAGGACGGAGTCTTGGCAGTCTTACGGGTGGCAGATTGGGATGGTGCGTACAATCAGCTTCTGCTAATTGGTCTGGGCTTGATGGCGGTCCTGCTTGGAACGGGTGGGGTGCCGATATTACGAATACACGGAATCAACCGTTCGAACACGCCGGTTTAAGTGCGGACGATATTTCCCAACTCACGCTCAAATGGGCTTTCGGTTATCCAAACGCCGGCTCTGCGCAGTCCCAGCCAACAGTCGTTGGTGGTCGGCTGTTCGTTGCCAGTCAGCGCGGAGAGGTGTATGCGCTGGATGCCAAAACCGGATGCAAGCATTGGATGTACGAGGCCCAGAGTGGCGTCCGAAGTGCGATGTCGGTTGCGCGCTTTGACCAGGGCCAACAGGTGGTTTTTTTCGGGGATTTCAATGCACATGTTTATGCGCTTGATGCAAATACCGGAGCTGAGCTTTGGGCTGTAGAGATCGATGACCACGAGGGTGCCCGCATCACGGGAGCACCGGTGTTTTATGAGGACCGGCTCTACGTGCCTGTCTCATCGTCAGAAGAGGGGCTTGCCGCTGATCCAGAGTATGCCTGTTGCACGTTTCGCGGCAGTGTCGTAGCGCTTGAAGGATTGACGGGGGAACTCGTATGGAAGAGTTATGCCATTCCAGAGGAACCTCGCCCCCGTGGTCGTAACCCGGAAGGCTTGTTTCTTTGGGGGCCAGCAGGAGCCGCGGTGTGGTCTGCACCAACAATCGACCATGCAAGACGGCTCATTTATGTTGCGACCGGCAATGCCTATACAGAGCCTGCAGCTGAAACAAGCGACGCGATTCTTGCACTTGACCTCGACACAGGAGAGATACATTGGAGTAGACAGTTCACCCCATCTGACGCATTTGTCCTGGGATGTCGCGATGGGAATGCGAACTGTCCGCAAGACAACGGGCCGGACTTCGATTTCGGTGCGTCGCCTGTACTCGTAAATGGTGCCGATGGCCGTAACTTTCTGGTGGTCGGGCAGAAATCGGGGTTGGGCTACGGATTGGACCCCGACCGCGAAGGCGCGACTGTCTGGGAGTACCGCATTGGTCAGGGAAGTGCCCTAGGTGGGATTGAATGGGGATTTGCGGTTGATACCGAAAAAGCGTACTTTGCTAATTCCGACTACCTCACAAGAGAACCGGGAGGATTGGCAGCGGTGCGGTTGCGCACGGGCGAGCTAGTATGGTTTGCCGATGCGCATGAACCTGTCTGCGAGGGGTGCAGTCCGGCATTATTGGCAGCAGTCACTGTCATTCCCGGTGCAGTGTTTTCTGGTGCCTACGATGGTCTTTTTCGAGCTTATTCTTCTCAGGATGGCTCAGTTTTATGGGAGTACGATACGAACGGTTCCTACGAGACTGTTAACGGCGTGGATGGAAAGGGCGGTTCTATCAATGGACCAGGGCCTGTTGTTGTCGACGGCATGGTCTATGTGAATTCGGGGTACGCGGCGTTCGGTGGTCGTGCGGGCAACGTGTTGCTGGCGTTTTCGGTAGATGAATGATTAGATGGATAGTGTGACCATGAGTTCGTGACGGGTTTTCGATTGAACGTAACGATACGAGTGATCAGAAGTTAAGATAGTAGTAGAGGTTTTTTCTCTCGATTTGTTCATGGTGTGGAATCCGAGGCCCCTGTTGAGGGGAACTTGGATTTCAGTCCGGTCACTTTTCAAAGAGACAATCACAAGTACAATTACAAGAAGTAATTTGTAGCGACGTTTAACCCTTGACGACACCCACTTCAAACCATTCGACTCTCGACGAACCACAAGATCCGCTTACAGAAGTTTCGCTTGACCAATTGCCAGAGAGTTTGCAGGCTGCAGTCGGGAATCCTGGGTGGTCGGAACTGATGCCCGTTCAGGCAAGAGCGATTCCGTATCTGTTGGCCGGTCGTGACATGGTGATCCAGGCTAGGACAGGCAGCGGAAAAACCGCGGCATTTTTGTTACCGATGCTTGAACGCTTAGATCCTACCGCGAGTTGCACACAGGCACTGGTGCTCGTCCCGACTCGAGAATTGGCGAGGCAGGTACAGCGGGATGCCGAAATGTTATGGCAAAGCAATCAGTTTCGTACAGTCGCTGTTTATGGTGGTGTTGGCTACGGCCCGCAAGTAGAAGCTTTGACCGCAGGGGCGCATCTCGTTGTTGCGACACCCGGTCGAGCGCTCGATCATTTACTGCGAGGTACGCTTTCATTTAAGGACTTGACGATGGTCGTGTTTGACGAAGCCGACCGAATGCTCTCGATGGGTTTCTATCCGGATATGAAAGAGATGCAGTCCTATTTGCCGAATAGACAAATTCATACATGCATGTTTTCCGCGACATTTCCGGCCTCAGTGATGCGGACGGCACGTGAGTTTATCGAGCACCCCGAATTGTTGACGCTGAGCCGTGACCATGTTCATGTCACAGATACGGAACATATTTGTTACGTTGTCCCACCGATGGAGAAGGACCGGGCGCTCGTTAGGATTATTGAAATCGAGAATCCATCGTCGGCGTTTATCTTTTGTAATACGAAAGCGAATGTGCACTACATCTCTGTTGTACTCCAGCGATTTGGGTATGACGCTGATGAACTGAGCGCTGATCGGTCTCAAACCGATCGCGAGAATATTTTGCAACGTGTCCGAGAAGGAAAACTTCGATTTCTTGTTGCTACGGATGTAGCCTCGCGAGGTCTCGACATCCCCGAACTTTCCCATGTTATCCAGTATGAACCACCAGAGGATGCGGAGGATTACATTCACCGAGCGGGTCGAACTGGCCGAGCAGGTGCAACCGGCATTGCGCTCTCGCTTGTTAGTGAAGCTGAAACCCTTGGTCTTGACCAAATATCTAAACGGTATGACGTTGAGTTCCAGCAGCGTGTGGTGCCGACCGATGCCGATGTGTCAGAAGTGGTTGCCGAGCGATTAACAGCACTACTCGAATCAAAATTTAGAGACCGAGATCGCCTTAAGGCTGAACGAAGTCAGCGATTTGTTGCGCTGGCTCGTTCTCTAGCCGATAACGTCGACGAATCGGAATTGATTGCGATGTTACTTGACGATTATTACCAGCAGACATTACATGCTGCGCCCGAGCAGCCACCACTTCGACGAAAGTCAAATTCGACATCGCCAAGTGGCACATCGCGCACGAAATCAACCGGATCCCGCCAGGGAAGTCATAGGCGTAGTGCTCGACGCCCGTCACGTCCACGGCGGTAAAATAGAACTAGCTGATCCTTAAGGAGGAACCTGATGGCCATTCCGGCAACTGAAGCTCTGCATGCATTTGACGAAGCAACTATGGCAAAACGGCCGCCATATAAAGTTGCAGATCTTAACCTCGCGGAATTTGGTCGTAATGAGATTCGGCTTGCCGAGCAAGAGATGCCTGGTTTGATGGCTGTCCGGCGGGAGCATGCTGGTCAGAAACCCCTGTCGGGAGCCAAGGTCATGGGAAGTTTGCATATGACCGTCCAGACGGCTGTGCTGATTGAGACGCTTACTGATTTAGGTGCTGATGTGCGCTGGGTGTCGTGCAATATCTTTTCGACACAGGACCATGCGGCTGCGGCTGTGGTTGTTGGTACTCCGGCCAGTGGAGGAACTGTTGAGGAACCTCGGGGGGTTCCAGTGTTTGCGTGGAAAGGTGAGACCCTGCCCGAATATTGGTGGTGCACCAACGAAGCACTACTGTGGCCGGGTGGCAGTGGCCCAGACCTTATTGTTGATGACGGTGGCGACGCCACTCTGTTAATTCATAAAGGCTACGAATTTGAAAAAGCCGGTTCAATTCCTGAGTTTGATCAGGGAAATGAGCCGGAAGAATGGGGTGTCATTCTTCAACTACTTCAAGGGATTAAGCAAAAAGATCCTTCACAGTGGCAGCGGATCAGTCCAGCCATTCGAGGTGTGAGCGAAGAGACAACGACAGGTGTTCATCGTCTATACGAGATGATGCGCGATGGAACACTACTGTTTCCGGCTATCAATGTGAACGATTCGGTCACGAAAAGTAAGTTTGACAATATCTATGGGTGCCGACACTCGTTGCCGGATGGATTGGCACGTGCGACTGACGTAATGATTGGAGGTAAGGTTGCGCTCGTGTTCGGGTTTGGTGAGGTGGGCAAGGGATGTGCGCAATCACTCCGTGGTCAGGGATGCCGAGTCGTGATAACAGAAATCGACCCGATTTGTGCACTGCAGGCGGCGATGGAAGGCTATCAGGTGAGCACGATCGATGAGGTGCTCGAGACAGCAGATATCTTTATCACCACGACTGGAAACAAGGACATTATTACCGCGGAGCACATGGCGCGGATGAAAGACAAAGCCATCGTTGGGAACATAGGCCACTTTGACAACGAGATCGATATGGCGGGACTTAAGGCAATGCCTGGTATTGAGCGTATCAACATAAAGCCACAGTATGACGAATGGCGCTTTGCCGACGGGCACAGCGTGATGGTGCTTGCTGAGGGACGGCTACTCAATCTTGGGTGCGCAACCGGACACCCAAGTTTTGTCATGTCGGCGTCTTTCACCAATCAGATGCTTGCTCAGTTGGCATTACATCAGAACAAGGGCGAGTACAAGAATGAGGTGTATATGTTGCCGAAGAAACTTGACGAAAAAGTGGCACGGTTACATCTTGATGCTCTTGGTGTGCGGTTAACAGAGTTAACGAAAGACCAGGCTGATTATATTGGCGTTCCGGTTGAGGGGCCTTACAAACCGGAGCACTATCGCTACTAAGAACGGAACAGTCAGAAGTCTACGACTTGACCGGTGATTAGAGTGTACGGCCAGTAGTGATTCTTGGGCGTTATAGATTTTTACGCTGGCGTGGAATTGCTGATCCGGACCGCCAGAATGTAGTTTTGTAGGTTTTGTGTCTGTAGGGATTTTTCTCGCCAAACGCCGTGCAAGCGTGACCTTAAACCGGTGTCTCTGACGTAGCATAGGACTTCTATGCGACGGTCGAGTTTGTGCTTTATTAGGTCTGCTTTATCTGTCAGTACATCCGTGTTGCCGCTATTTTTGAAGTAATAGCGGCGGGAATGTTCCAGGAATCTGCCGGCGACTGAGCGGCCTTGCGCGAAACGGCAACAGCAAACACCGGGGTTTCTGTTTTTAGCTCTTATCGGGCGAAGTGGCAGCTATTGGGGAGCTTTCGTCTATCGCTGTTTCATCTTCAATACGGAGTTGTACGTCACCATGCGCGGCGACCATCGCAACAATAGGCAGTGAAGCAAGTTGTTCAGAGAAGGGTTGCCCGACCGGGTCACGCGGCGTCATACCTTCTAGGCGAAGGGGTACGAACATAATAGAAGCGTCACGCGAAGGACTATAAGACCCGGTCATATTCTCAGTAGTCACATGAACGCTAGCTTCGATTCGAAGTTCATGGAGTCTTTTTGTGATTTCCGCCTCGGTTTTTGATTTTGCGTGTTGGGCAGCTGGTACCACGACACGTAGCGTGGCCTCGTCCCATTCTTCCGTCCGAGTCATAAGGTAGGCAAACAGCAAGCCTAGTCGAGATGAATTGTCATTAAACCACCAGACGTCGATCCGGCGATTCTCCTCGTGTGTGACCGCGAGGCGTTCCCATTCGTCCTTTTCCGCGTCCAGCACGATGATATGTTGACCGTTACGGGCGACTCTCTGGAGAAGTCGACCGTACCAAAGAGAGAGGTTTTGTTTTTTGTCTTCCGACTGTCCATCAAACCAATTGAGTAGAACGGTATTCGCGCGAATCGGTCCAATGCCCCAGGCTTGAAGTAGGGTGGTCGTAGCAACGCGAAGGTCGGTTGCGGCTACGACTAACGGAAAAGCGTCGAGTTGGTGCAATTCAAGGTCGTCCCTCAGTGACGATTCTGCTGTTTTCCTTGTGTCACCTGTTGTCGGCGACGTGTCATCGTCCTCTATCAATTGCACTGCGGTAATTAGACCGGAACCACCAGAGATCCAACTCGCGACGCGAAGTACACGTTCTCTCCGAGAGTTACTCGCGGTGAACGCAAGGATGTGGGGTTGCCAATCGGAAGCTTGGTCTGAGTCTGTGCGTAGTCTGTCAAGTTCTCGGAGCCCGTCTTTTACTTGCCGGAATCGATAGGCACGTCGGCTGTCGACCCAGCGAATCGGAGTAGCAGTTCGACGAAGGTATTGATAGAGAATGCCCAATATTCCGACGGCGACGGCACTCGCCAGCGGGTCTACCATCAACATTACAAATGCACAAAGTCCTGTTCCAGCAAGACTGGTGTGGGCGTGAAAGTATTTAAATCTTGGACGGAAGGAGGGTGAGCCTCCGTGCGCTTCGACGTAGGTCGCGTAGTTAAGAAGTCCGTAGGATACGAGAAAAAACATCGAGACTATGGCTGCGATGCTATTCAGGTCTCCTGCGGCGATTGTTGTTATTGCAATAACTGCCGTCAGAATGACACCGCGCTGTGGATTGCCCTGAGGTCCAACGCCGACACCGAATGGTGTTAGCCAAGCGAAGAGCCGGTCATTCGCGAGAGCCTGCAAGATTCGAGGGGCGCCAAGAAATGAGGCTAGGGCTGACGATAGAGTCGCCGCCAGTACTCCGGCATCGATAATCCACGGTACTGCGGCAATACGTTTGAGAGAGTCGTAATCGCTGCGAAGGTCTGTCAGGGAAAGTGATGCTGCTAGAACGATCATCGCTACGATATAAACGATGGTTGAAATGCCAACCGCGAGAAAAGTGCCGATGGGAAGGCTTTTGGCAGGATTCTTGAGGTCTCCGGACATGCTCACCCCTTGCGTAAATCCCGTAACGGCAGGAAAAAAAATCGCGAAGACTACCCAGAACTCAAAATCACTTTCGGGATTTGTCCAAGCTGATTCAAGCGTTGGCCCATCCATGGTTTGGCCCGCTCCTATAAAAAAAGACCCCAGGGCGGCGATGAGAACAAGCATGATTCCGGACTGAAAGCGTGTTGCGAGGTCGGCGCCGGCGTAAGCGAGACCGAAAAGTGCTGTGGCGGCAATGGCGGCGGTGACTTGCACGGTTTGGTCCGTGCCTCCCATGAGTGAGACGTACGCTTCACCAAAGCCGATGCAGTAGAAGGCGACGGAAACGGCTTGTGCGATATACAGAATCAGTCCGAGCGCGCCACCGTATTCAGCTCCCAGGCTGCGCGAGATGAGGTAGTAATCTCCGCCACCCCGGACTTTTCGATTGGTAGCTATTGCTGATAAGGACAAACTTGTAAGAACAGAAATCGCAGTAGCAAGAGAGAGCATTAGAATTGCTTGCCCGAGTCCGGCGGACCCTACGACGTAGCCGAGCCGACGAAAGAGAATGATCCCAAGGATGGTAAGTACGCTGGGCGTGAACACTCCGCTGAAAGTCCCGAGTCCAGCGGTGACGCGATTTCTTGGTTGTGCAAGTGGTTCCACGAGTGAAATTTTTCATTGCTTACTACCCATTCGTCAAATGAATTCATTAATGGTTTTTAATTCACGTAGTGGACCGGTCGGTTAACTATTATTATCAAGTGGTAAAGGCCGGTCTAAATATTGGCCTTGGCTAAGGTCCCGTGGCTGTTAGGATATTCAACCGTCAATGTCTTCAATAAACCGATCGAATTGGCTTGCGTCCGAAGTAGGTCGAGCCTGGATGATCTGTGTTGCTGTTTTAGTGATGGTGGTCATTCACTGGCTTCCAGACCCTGCTCCCTTAGTGCGGAATGGTGAACCCATTGCGCTTACGCAAGACGGCAAGGCGTGCCTTGCCGTCTTGGCGTTCGCGATCACGCTTTGGGTGACCGAAGCAGTACCCTTCGCAGTAACCTCTCTGTTCGTTCTGCTTCTGGTTTCAGCGCTTGGTATTGCTGACTACGCGAGCGTTGTTGAGGCAGGATTCGGTAATCCCCTAATCACTTTTTTTATTGGCGTGCTCTTTCTTTCGACTGGGTTCACGCAGTCGGGGCTTGGAACCCGAATGGTCCTACACGTTCTTCGTGTCGTGGGTACGAGGACTGACCGAGTTCTACTAGGGTTTCTGGTCGTGGGTGCGTTACTTTCGATGTGGATTACGGATATGGCGGTAGCAGCCTTGCTTCTTCCGCTGGGAGTTGGTGTGCTCCGCGATGCCAATCTTAAACCGCTGGAAAGTAATTTTGGTCGCGGACTGATGATTGCGTGTGCGTTTGGTCCGCTCATCGGCGGAATTGGTACGCCGGCTGGCACCGGTGCCAATTTGGCGGCTGTCGGATATTTGCGGGAACTAGCCGGGATTGAAATTAGTTTTGCACGGTGGATGGCATATGGCGTACCCGCTGCGTTACTAATGATTCCGATCGCTTGGCAACTTTTGTTGAAAAGTTTTCCGCCGGAGCTAACCCACTTACCAATCGCTGAAACTGACATAACGGACCGGATTACTGCGCTCGGAAAACCGACTCGACTGGAGGTATGGACCCTGATTGTCTTTAGCGCAACAATTCTGCTTTGGCTGACAACACCTCTTCTTTCTGATTTCACCGGTGGACGAGTGAACCCACCCGCTCAAGCGGTCGCGCTTGGTGGTGGATTATTACTTTTTGTACCGGGGCTTCGTGTATTGAACTGGCGCGAGGCACAGCGGGAAATGGATTGGGGCGGTGTCATCCTGATTGTGGCGGGGTTGTCACTCGGTGTGATGGTGTTTGAAACGGGTGCGGCCCGATGGCTCGCTCAAGTAATGCTGGGGCGAATCACTCTGGTGCCGGTGTTTGCGCAACCATTTGTGATCGTGCTTGTCGTAGCGGCGTTGCATCTTCTGTTTTCGAGCAATACGGTTACGGGCGCGATTATCATGCCGATATTGATTGCATTGGCGCAGGACCTTAACCTTGAAATTTGGACTGTTGCAGCCCCTGCAGCTTTCACATCGTCACTCGCCTTCATTTTGGTAACAGAAAGTCCGACGAATGTGCTCCCCTATTCAGCTGGTTACTTTTCGATACGCGATATGGCTCGAGTGGGCATTGTTATGACGGTTGGCGCCGCTTTCTGTGTGGCGCTGTCCATCATGTTGGTTGGGCTTGTCGCCGGATAATGAGTCGAAGGACGCGTCTTACCCGTCAAAATAAGGTTTGTCGCCCTTAATGGTCACACGATAGCCGTGGCGTGTTTCTGGAAAGTAATCCCAGATAGCAAGGTGCTGAGTGCAGCGGTTATCCCAGAACGCAATCGAGTTTGCCCGCCACTGGAAGCGGCAGTGAAAGTCTGGCCGGGCGCAATGCTTAAAGAGGAACGCTAGCAGTGCATCACTTTCGGCTAACGGAAGATCCTTAATTTTGGTTGTGAATCCTTCGTTGACATAGAGTGCTGGCTTGCCTGTAATGGGGTGGGTTCTAACAACTGGATGTTCTGCCATGGGGTGTTTTTTGTCACGCATGGTTCCACTGCCGTAACGGTTACGGTAGTACTGTTCACCATCGTGTACTGCTGTCAGACCGGATAAGAACCTTTGCATCCGGCTCGACAAACCCTGATACGCAGCGTACATATTGGCAAAAAGAGTGTCTCCGCCAGATGAGGGAACTTGTTCGATCCGCAGGATACTTGCCATCGGTGGCTCGGTGTCACATGACACATCCGAGTGCCAAAGTTCTCCAGCGACGAATGTGACTTTGTCGTCCCCATGTACGACAAGTACTTCTGGGTGCTCCGCGTCTTTAGGTGCCGCGGGATGAATATGAAGTTCACCAAACCGGCGACCGAGTGACTTGTGTTGCTCAAAAGAGAGATCTTGTTGACGGAAAAATAAGACCAGGTGTGCTGCCCACGCTGACTCAATTTCTGCCAAAGTTCCGGCGTCGATCGGTTGGGTAAGATCAACGCCAGAGACTTCCGCGCCGATAATCGGAGAGAGTGGTGTGATACGCAAGTTCGTTGTGGGCATGATCGTTTATTTTCGGTTATTGAGAGTGCCTACAGATTATAAAAGAGTCATTGATTTCGTGGTCATTAGGTTTCTTCGATTCTCATCTAATAAACGTTATTCAAAGTGTTTTGGTTAGTTTTGAGAGGATTTCTAGAATCCTTTGACCCAAGATCTCGACGCTATCGGTTGCCGGCGGTTCGGCGGAAACAACGAAACTGCTCGCAGACTGTGACAGCATTAAGTTCACGCTTGCACCAGGGTCATCTCCACCGCGCCTAAAATCTGTGCGCACAGTTAGGATCGGAGTCCCTAGTGCATGTGCGTATCCGCACTCGAAGGCTGTCCCTGAATCCGGGTCGGCTCCATCAATGATGGCCAGTACCACATCCGCTTGCCGAATACCCGTGAGTGCTTTCTCAAAAATGCTACTCGCTGACGGCGCGTCAGTTTGGCAGGATATCTCAACCTTATCCTGCGGAAGCCAGACTAAGTGTCCGTCCCGTTCGAGGGCACGTGCAAGTTCGCGATTCCACCGGCGCTCGGCATGGGTGAAGAGAGGTGCGGCGAAATAGAGAGAAGCCACCGAAGACACATTATCAAGTTATTGCAAGAACGGTGAGTCTCTTGGTTGTTTTGAATAGGAAATGTTTAGCAGAGAAGACACGCGATTCTAGTTCATCCATGATTCGCTGGTTCGATGCGATCTCTTGGTAAATGCGCCACACGGGCTCGATAGCCTGGTTCTGCGCGGTTCGAGAAAGGAAACACGGGGTAGTTCATTATCTAGATGCTCTTAGTTTGTCTTGGTCCTTAATCCCCTCAAGAACTCTGGAAACAGGTCCTTTTTCTGGGCTGATTGCAGCAAGCGGCCGACCTAAGTCCACATCGACTAACCCAAAAATCTTTCAGGCCGCTACGCCGTCTTTTTTTGGTAGAAGTTGCTTTGGGTTACTAGTTCTGAGGGGATTTGTTCAGGACCCCTATTTGTTAGTTCTTTGGAGACCGAAGAGAAAGATGAACGGTGGGTATCGTGCGCATTCTATTGTCACTTGGACAAAGAGACCTGTATCTCTGCTCGGCAGAGTTAGTTCCTCGCATGCATTATCCAAAGAGGAGTCGGAAATGGCAGCAGATGAAAAAGTTTTATTGAGAAATGTTCTTGTTGAACTTCGGTCGATCCGATTTCGGTTGGATCGACAAGTTGCGGTCGTGCAACGGCTTATAAAGCTTTCTCAGAAGCCAACAATAAAGAAAAAAATAGGCAAAAAAAAGACGAAAACTGTTAAAAATAAAGGTGAAACTTCGAATTCATCTTCTGTTGGCTACGTTAAAGAGCGTAAAGTACTGGCCCGTCGGTTACGAAAAAAAACACTGCGATAGAATAAAGGATCCAAAAAAGTCTCGTGTTGAGGTCAACAGATTGATACAATAAGAGGATCTCACCGAAACGAAGTGCGCTAGCTAGGCGTATTTAAAGGTTAGAGGGGGTCGAAAACGCTTACCAGATGCTTTTGGAAAGTGCGTCCGAACTCCGATAGATTCCGTGTGAAGGAGAGCTACCAACTTTGTTGAAAGAGGAACGCCAAGAAATTGTAACCACCCTTGCTGCTCTCGGCCAGGAGCGAGGATTTCTAAATCTTGATCAAGTGCTTGACCACGCGCCTCCTGACCTTGATGTCGAAGATCTAACGTCTTTGCTACAGGACCTTGAAGCTCAAGGTATAGAGGTGGAGGGAGCTGACCAAGTACAGCCTGACGCAAAACGTCGAGCAGCAGCACGAACGCAGCAGGCGACGCCACCAGCGGAGCAACAGTTACCAGCTCACGAGGAAGACCAAGGGCAGGACCTTGTAAGAACATATTTGCGTCAAATGAGTCGTGTGCCTCTTCTGACTCGCGAGGGTGAAGTGGCAATTGCGAAGCGCATCGAGCGTGGTGAATTACGTATTACTAAGGCGATGTCTCGTAGCCTTCTCGTTTCGCGTTACCTTCCTGAATTGGCTAGAAGGGTGGATGAAGGAGAACGGACCCTCCGGGATGTTGTGGTCCTACCAGATTCTGAATTAACTGATCGCCAGTTGAATAATCGAATTAAGCGTCTTGTTGGTGATGCGGAGAAGGTTACTGTTGCGCTGAAAGAACTTGGGAAACGCCGGGCCCGTGCGGAGGCGGTACGCAAGAGTCGGCGCAAGCCGTCTGTTCGTACTCGGTGGCGGATTATGCGATCCCAAATTGAAATCTCTCACGCTGTGCGTGCTATCAAATTTACACCTACTGTTCGTCGCGAACTAATCGCGAAAATAGAGGAGGCAGCCAAGACGCTTCAGCGAGCGGACCGGCGAGTTGAGCGTTTGAAGCAGGCGGCGCAGGCGGTGCCTCGCCGTAAGGGGCAGCGAGTCACGGCCAGTCCGAATTTGAAAGAGGCGCGTCGCGACTTGGCTGACCTGCGCGAGAAAATTGAAGAGCCAGCGGATGAACTTAATGCGGTTCAGAAGTCGATTCGACGTGGTGTGCTCGAAGGAGATCATGCGCGCAAGGAGTTGACGGAAGCGAATCTACGTCTTGTTGTTTCGGTTGCAAAAAAATACGTTAACCGTGGGCTCGCTTTTCTTGACCTCATTCAGGAGGGCAATATTGGCCTGATGCGTGCGGTCGATAAGTTTGATTACCGCCGAGGATTTAAGTTCTCGACTTATGCAACTTGGTGGATCCGGCAGGCAATTACGAGAGCGATCGCTGACCAGGCGAGGACGATCCGAATTCCGGTGCACATGATTGAAACGCTGAATAAGCTGAATCGGGCGATGCAAACACTGACGCGTGATCTCGGTCGTGAGCCGACACCGCAGGAGCTTTCGGAACGGGCGGACTTACCGATGGCGGTTGTACGCAAGGCCAGAAAGATCGCTCAAACGGTCGTTTCCCTTGATGCACCGATTGGTGACAGTGACGAGAGTCAGTTTGGTGACTTTATTGAGGATCGGGCGGCTGTGAATCCAGCCGAGGCCACGGTCGCATTCGATCTCCGTCGGCAAACGGAGTCGGTGTTAGAGACATTAAGTCCGAAAGAACGAGAGGTGATTCGGATGCGTTTCGGCCTGAACGATGGTGCGGAACCCACACTTGCTGAGCTTGGAGAGAAATTTTCCTTGACGCGTGAGCGTATCCGGCAGATTGAGGCCGCTGCTTTACGCAAGCTGAGAGACCCATCATTGAGTCGCCGCCTGAGTTCTTTTGTGGAGCCAAAACAGCCGCGGCGTTCGGGTCGTGGTGATGAAACGCCGGTTCCTGAAGAACAAGGTGTTGCGTAAGTAACGGTATTCGTAAATTTGTTTAAGGGCTGTGCTACTTTGGTAGCGCGGCCCTTTTTTTTTAAGACACAGACTACGAGGGTATGTAGTCGAAGTTCTGTGCGTGGGATTTGTGACAATGTGGAAACTATGAACGTGTTTCTTGTCGATGGCACGTATGAACTTTTCCGACACTTCTTTGCTGTTCCTAAAGCAGTGGATGTGAATGGTAAAGAAGTTGGTGCCGTTCGTGGTGTTATTGGATCGATGCTATCTCTACTTGAAAATGATGTGACACATATCGGTGTTGCAACGGATCATGTTGTCGAGTCTTTCCGCAATGATTTATGGGATGGTTACAAGACGGGGCATGCGATCGATCCGGACCTTTTTCAACAGTTTTCTCTTTTGGAAGAGGCGCTTGAGGCTCTAGGCATTGTGGTGTGGAAGGAGGTGCGGTTTGAGGCCGATGATGCGTTAGCCTCAGCCGCATTGCAGGCAGCGACCGATAAGAGAGTTGAGCAGGTGTTTATTTGTACCCCGGATAAAGACCTTGCGCAGTGTGTCGATGGTCGGCGTATTGTGCAATTTGATCGACGTGCTGCGGTGGTGCGCGATGCGGATGGAGTTCGATCCAAGTTCGGGATTGGTCCCGAGTCGATCCCTGATTATCTTGCGCTTACGGGTGACAGCGCCGACGGATTTCCTGGTGTTCGAGGATGGGGGGCAAAGTCGGCGGCTACGGTTCTTGCGCGCTACGTGCACCTTGAAGACATACCAGGAAATGCTACTGATTGGGATGTTTCCGTACGAGGAGCGGATCGCTTGGCCCGCAATCTCGTTGAGGCGTTCGACGACGCAAAAGTATTTCTTAACCTTGCGACATTACGGAAGACCTTGCCGGTCTTTGACTCAGTCGATGAACTGAAGTGGGCGGGGCCAGAGTCGAGTTTTTTTGACGTCTGTGCGCGTATGAATGCGAGCCGATATTTCCGTCGTGCCCAAGCCGTCGCCAAGAAAATTATGTAGACGTTGATTGGTGTGTCGCGTGGCCCAGTGACACAAGTTTGCGGTTATTGAATAACGGTAAAGGGTGCAGACCACTCGTGAGGACCCCAGTGAACAATGAGACTCCCGGCATTTTCTGAGGTCGGAACCACGCTGACACCGAGTGGCCTGAATGAGCCAGTCGTGCGTTCGTAGTTCACGTCAAATTCCGCTGCATCAAATTCCGCGTCATATTGGGTGCCCCACGAATCAGGTTCGTTATTGAAAACGAACTGCCAGCCGGAAGTAGTTTTTCGAAGCCAAATAGCGTAGGACCCAGCAAATGCCGGTGCGAGGTTTCCAGTGGGGATGTCCGTGCTACCAAATCTCAACCCAACATCGCTCCGAATTCGTAGCGGTGGAGCACGAACAAGCGAAACGATCATGCCGTCGGCTGTATCCGGAAGACGACCGTAGTCCTCGTCTTCGACATCAATGCCTTTCCAATACAGCATCGAAATTTGATTACCATCTGGCAGGATAATGGCATTTTCATTGCGTTCATTCAATGTGACGCGACGAGCAAACGAGGAGGTGTCGCTGTCGAACTCGTTTGCGCTTGGACGGGTAGCACGGGGACGTCTTGGCGGTGGCGGTAGCTCGTCAAAGCGGAACTCCGTGTGCCACACGTGCTGTCCCCAGCGCAGTTCAAGACGTCCTTCTTCGGCACCGGTCGCACGAAGTGCGGCCGAAAATGTTTGTGTATCCGTTGAGCTGCTTTCCTGGTGAGAAAGTGGAATGCGAGTGATGGTGTCATTGTCTGAACGGTGTGCCTCAAGTTCCCACCCGTCAGAGTTTCGTACGAGCCACAGTTCATGTGTCGGCGGAACCGGTGCAGGGTCCCCTTCTTCTCGTGGCGGTGGCGGTGGCGGTGGCGCTTCTGGGTCGGTTGCCAGCGATCCAATTCGAAGAGCGCGGTGCCCAGCCAACACGCCAACACGCACCGTGGAACCAGGGACCCCAGACAGTAGTTGTTGGTGCGACGGGTTACTACCCGACAGATCTGGCGAGTACTCGATGCTGACAGCTTTATTGTCCAGGGTCATCAGTAGGTGGATGAGCCCGTCGGCCTCGTTACTTGGTTCTGGCGCCTGGGCGATGGCGAGCGCGGGTATTAGGGAGAACGAGAAAATCAGGAGAAGAAATCGAAGTCGCATAGAGAAAAAAGAGGGCGGAACCTAACCAGCCCCGCCCTCAGGAATATCGGTTTAACAGCAGCCGTAACTAGTTGTTATTGTTAGTAGTTGCGTCGTGATCCTCAAGTTCCACGTAACTGAGGAAGCCAAGCTGCATTTCATCGACTGTCCGTTCGCCGTAGCCAACGGAGAGATTCGGATCAAAGCCTCTGATTGCCCCGCGCTCTTCGGTGTTGTCGTACCAGAAGTCGACATCAATACGTGTGCCCTTTGGCAATAACTTTGGTTCCGTGTACTTGTAGGTAATCTGCCAGGATTGGTCGTAATTTGGAACGTCGAGGAGTAATTCTTCTGTGCCATCAGGATAAAACGCGGTATAGCGTGAAGCTATTGCGCGGTGGTGTGCATGTGGCCAGAGCGTCAACAGTAACGTGTCTTTCTCTAGAATACGTGACGAACCAATCCGATAGTTGGGGTGGTTCGGTGGAATTTCAAAACCTCGGTTGTACAACGAGTCGTTTTTGACTTGGTGGCGTGGTAGTTCTTTCGAAACAAAGAACCCGATTTCAGACTGTACGGTTACCGCTGATCCCGCAACCGGTTCTTTGTTGTAGTGCATGTTGTAAGAAAGCATCGAGCCTTTTTCGAGCAAGACGCCGAACCCATCTGGCAATATTCCGGTTTCGCCGCCTTCGGCGACACAACTAAGTAAGGTGCTTCCTGCAACATCGCTGCCGTCACCCTCAACGGCAGCGCCATCTTCGTGTACTTGTGCGCTCGGCGGAATAGTTGATGAGCACATGTGGTGCGTGATGCTGTTGTCGCCGGTTCGGAATTCCCAACCGCGCACCCATGTATCTTCTGGTAATTCTTCTTCCGTGAGCTTTTTGTAAAACACGACGTTGAGGTCAAAAATGTCGTCCTCAATGACATATGGATCCATTTTGATAACAAAGTCAGGCTTGCCGTAGGTCCAGCCGTCGTTTAAATCTTCGGCCCACTGTTTTGCTGGCGGTGCGTCTGCTGTGTCACCTGCAGGGGCGCCGGCTTCGACCCAGTTCACAATGGTTGAAATTTCATCAGTGGTAAGGCCACGTTCGTTCTCGAACACACCTTTCGGTGCGGAGGCGAACCACGGTGGCATTTCTTTTGACTCAACTTTACGCGCGATGGAACGGGCCCACGGTCGAGTCTCTTTGTAATTCATGAAAGACATCGGGGCGACAAGGCCACTAATGTTTTCTCCCGACTCACGATGACAGGACTGGCAATTCTCTTGAATAATCGGAAGGACGTCTTTGTAATACGTCAGATTATCCTCGGCTTCGTTACCGGCATAGCTTGGTACGGCAATTGCTGCCGTCAGCACAAAAGCCAGGCCGAATACAAAAAAACGCTTCGTCGTCATCTGAATCTCCTTAGTGCCCACACGAATACACACGTACAGATAGTACGGTCATGATGCTTGTACCACAGGAGGTCAGGAGTCCGCAAGGATTATGTTTTCAAAGGGTTAGCGCGATACTCGAAGAAAGGGCTGTCTGGCGTGGGAATGTTTCTGCCGGTTGGCGTTGGGCGTATTTCGGATGATTTTAAAAAGGCCAAAAATCGCTTCTTTCAGTGAGTGTTCTACTTTTAACAGACATATGTATGGTAAATTATTCGTTCGATGGGGCGAACACCGGTTGGTCAAACGAGAGAGAGGGTTTTCAGATTTGTTCGACGGCGTCTGTTGTCTGGGCAGCCGCCAACCGTACGCGAGGTACAGGAGGCACTTGGGTTTCGCGCAGTGCAGACTGCACGGCAGCATCTTGAACAGCTTGTCGGGGACGGCCGGTTAACTGCCGACCGCAACAAATCAAGAGGGTACCGATTAGCTGAACCAGCATCTGGCCTTAAAACAATGCTTGTCCCGGTACTGGGTCGAGTGCCAGCGGGCGTACTGGAAGAGGCGATTGAGGATCCTGACGGGTATGTGACGGCAGATGCACCGGAAATTTCAGGAGAGGTGTTTGCACTTCGTGTTCAGGGCGAGAGCATGATCGGTGCAGGTATCTTTCCGGGTGATCTCGTACTCGTACACCGCCAACCGACAGCGCGAAGTGGTGACATTGTTGTAGCACTTGTTGAAAATGAGGCAACAGTCAAAACATTCAAACAGTGTGACCACCGTGTTGAACTTCATCCCGCGAATCCTTTATTTGACCCGATCATTCTCGATGCCGATGTCGTTGTCATTCTTGGCAAGGTAATCGAAGTTCGTCGAACCCTTTCTTGAGTCGAGCCTGAGTTAGTCGATGGCCACAATGCAACTAGGTGCACTCGTTTCCGCATCGCGGGCTTGGTTACAGCGCAGTCAAATGATGTTGTCGTCTGCGCGCACAAAAAAATGGACTACTGCTGCGCTTGGAGGATGTTTGGCAGAGTTGTCAGGCCGTAGTGCTGCTCCGTTGCTTACGGTTGCTTTTGGTTTAGTGCATCAGGTGCAGCAGCAGGGTGAGCCGGTTGCGTGGATTTCGTCGGACGAAAACGGGTTTTTCCCTCCGGATGTTGCTGATGGGGGGGTTGACCTTTCGGCGTTACCGGTTATTCGCCTTGCTTCCCTCCAGCAACGACTTACTGCCATTGAACAACTCGTGTGTTCTGGTGCTTTTGGATTGGTGGTAGCCGATTTAGAAGAGTGTGTTGACTTGCCGTTAGCCGTACAGACCCGTCTGGCCGAGCAGGCCCTGGCACAGAACACGTTGGTCCTTTGTTTGACGGTGAAGACCGACCAGCAGCCATCACTTGGTTCTCTTGTGACGGTACGTGCGCAGGCGCGACGTATTCGGCATGGCGATGGTCGTTTTATATGCCAAGTGCATGCACTTAAAGACAAACGTTCTGGGCCAGGTTGGGTTGACGAGGAATGGTGTTGTGGACCGACTGGCGTGCGTTGAATTACCAGCGTTTCCTCTCCAGTGCTTACTAAAACAGCACCCTGATTGGGTTGGTAAACCAGTCGTTGTTGTAGACCGTGATAAACCGCAGGGTGTGGTTCGGTGGGCAAATAAACAGGCGCGTACAGCTCGCATCCGTCCGGGTATGCGCTATAGCGCTGGCTTGTCACTCGTACCGACACTACATGCTGGTGAAGTTTCAGGGGCTACCGTTGCTCAAAGTGTGGCACGGGTGGCTGAGGCATTACACCGCTTTAGCCCGGAGGTTGAGCCGTTTTCCAAGGAATCAGGAGTGTTCTGGCTGAATGCATCCGGACTCTCAAATCTTTATCCGTCACTTCGACAATGGGCGAACGATATCAGGAAGGCACTGACGGAAATGGGGTTCAGGTCCTCGGTGGCGGTTGGGTTTAGTCGATTTGGCGCTTATGCAATCGTGAAGGAAGTCACTATAGATCGCGGGGTTTCTGTCGTCCGTGATCAGTCACGCGAACGAGCATTAGCAGGGCAAGTCCGATTAAAACGTCTAGGCATTGATTCATCTTTACGTGACAACCTCTACAAACTTGGTATCCAGACAGTACGTGCCTTTCTGGAATTGCCACCGACAGGTGTGCGTCGTCGTTTCGGCGTCGAGGCGGAGCAATTACATCAACAGGCATCTGGTGATCTTCAAGTGCCACTGCAACCGTTACGTGCCAAGGAACCACTTGTCCAGCATCTGGTTCTCGATGATCCAGAGATAGATACGTCACGATTGCTTTTTTTAGTTAAGCGGCTTCTTAATCGGTTGCTCATGACGGTTGTCGCGCGTCACGAAGCACTTATCGAACTAAGCGTCTACCTACAACTCGATCATGCTGGTCGTCTGGTTGAACATATTCGTCCGGCTGAGCCGACGGTCAACAGTGTGCAACTGACAAATTTGATTCGACTTCGTGTTGAATCGATTTCATTTTCCTCAGGTGTAAGTGAGATTCGAATTATTGCGAAGACAGGTCGGGCCAAGTTGTTGCAGCAGGGATTGTTTGTTAATCGTCCGCGCCGTGATTTCAGGCAGGCCAACCGTGCACTTGCCCGCATCCGAGCGCGGTATGGTGATGACACGGTAGTACGGGCACACCTCGTAGAAGCGCATTTGCCGGAAGCATGCTACACGTGGGAGTTGCTTGACGCAGTTGTTCCTCCGTCTTCAGTGGATATCGCATGTCGACCGATGGTTCGACGCATTCATGCGGTCTCACCACGCGTGTCATTTCAAGCATGCGCCCAGTCCAACGGATTGCTGTTGCGTAATGGTGTTGCGGAACAGATAGATCAAGCTACCGGGCCATATTTTGTATCGGGTGGTTGGTGGCATGCGTTGGTACACCGCGAGTACTACTTTACTCAGGTATGTAATGGTGAACTGCTCTGGATCTACTATGACCGACCACGGCGGCAATGGCGTTGGCAAGGGCAAGTGGAGTGAGGTGCCGGCGTGTCGTATGTGCCGCTCTGGTGTAAGAGCAACTTTTCATTTCTTGAAGGTGCTAGCCACCCAGAAGAACTAGTCGAACAGGCCCATACGCACGGGCTTCGGTCATTGGCGTTAACTGATCGCGATGGAATCTATGGTGTGGTACGCGCATATGTAAAAGCGCAGGAACTAGGTGTGCATCTCATTATTGGTGCCGAGGTTACGGTTGGTGACCCGGTATGTCCTTCTACGTGCATTCTTCTTGTTCTCAATAGCACCGGGTACGCGAACCTGTGTCGCTTAATCACGGGTGGTCGACTGCGGAGCCCGAAGGGCGAATCAAGTGTTACGTGGTCAGAAATATTCGATCGGTCGGACGGACTCATCGTGCTTTGGGGTGGAGATCAGAGTGCACTGGTTCGTGCTGGTAGCACCGAGGTGCAGAAACAGGCGTTGCGAAGAGTCATTTCACAGATGCGCGACGCGTTTGGCGACCGCCTATATGCGATTGTGTGCCGGCATCGTCGAACTGAAGAGGTACACCAGGAAGCGTGTCTTCGACGTCACGCTGAACGGGCTGATATTCCACTGGTGGCTGCGAATGAAGTGCTTTACCACACACCAGCCAGACGGAATTTACACGATGTCGTTACATGCATTCGTCACGGTGTCACGCTCGCCACAGCAGGTCGATGTACTAAAGCGAATGCAGAGCATGATCTGAAGACACCACGAATGATGAGGCACTTATTCGCTGATGAGCCAATGCTTCTTGATCGAACGAGAGATATTGCAGCGCGCTGTACATTTACGCTCTCTGAAATCAGGTATCGCTACCCATCTGAACACTTGCCAAATGGGAAAACTTCATCAACGTGGCTCAGGGAATTAACACTTTTCGGTGCAGGCGAGCGTTTTCGTGGCGCGGTGCCACGCAATATTCGTGAACAAATAGAGAAAGAACTTTCCTTAATCAAAGAACTTGATTACGGCGGATATTTCCTGACGATGTGGGAAATCGTCCAATACTGCCGGCAGGAAGGCATCCTTTGTCAGGGACGTGGCTCGGCAGCCAACTCGGTGGTGTGCTATTGCCTTGGTATTACCGCAGTCGACCCAACTCGAGTGGAATTGCTCTTTGAACGCTTTCTCTCTCGTGAGCGGCATGAACCTCCTGACATTGACCTTGACATCATGCATGGACGTCGCGAAGAGGTAATCCAACATGTCTACAAAAAATATGGACGTTCACATGCTGCAATGGTGGCCAATGTTGTTCGTTACCGTCCACGGTCAGCGGTGCGAGATGTCGGAAAAGTACTTGGGATGTCTTCGACCTCGATTGAACAACTTGCAAAAACGCTATCGCATAGTACCGATCTCACAGCATTGTCCTCGCCTCCTGCTGGGCTTGAATTATCTTCCTTGCGCCACGATCATTTTTTGCAGCTAACCGTTGAACTTGAAAATTTCCCACGACATCTTTCCATTCATCCAGGCGGATTTTTGCTTGGACATAAGCCTGTTCACGACTTGGTGCCCGTTGAGAATGCAACGATGGCCGATCGCACAGTCATTCAGTGGGATAAAAGTGATCTTGAGGCCTTGGGGTTGTTCAAGGTCGATTTGCTTGGACTTGGCGCACTGACGCAACTCGATATTGCGTTTCGACTACTTCAGACTCACTATGAGCGTGAGCTGTCACTGGACCGTATTCCGCAAGACGATCCGGAGACCTACGATCAGATTTGTCGGTCAGATACGGTCGGTGTTTTTCAGATAGAGAGTCGCGCGCAAATGGCGATGCTTCCCAGGTTGCGCCCACGGCACTATTACGACCTGGTTATTGAGGTAAGTATCGTCAGGCCTGGTCCCATTACTGGCGACATGGTGCATCCGTTTCTTCGTCGCCGAAATGGCGAGGAACCGGTTGTGTATCCGCACAATTGTTTGGAGCCGGTCTTGCGGAAAACGCTGGGTGTGCCCCTGTTTCAGGAGCAGGTTATGAAGTTGGCAGTTGTCGCTGCTGACTACACACCAGGTGAAGCGGATCAATTGCGACGTGACATGGCCGCATGGTATCGCAGTGGACGGATTGAACGCCACCATGAGCGATTAGTCACACGTATGATGGCCAAAGGTATTACAAAAACATTTGCTGAAAGGGTATTCGAGCAGATTCGTGGTTTTGGTGAATATGGATTTCCCGAAAGCCATGCAGCAAGTTTTGCTCTGATTGCGTATGCGACAGCATGGCTACGGTGTCACTACCCAGATGTGTTCATCTGTGCATTGCTGAACGCACAACCGATGGGATTTTACAGTCCCGCTACGATCGTTGAGGATGCGATTCGTCATGGAGTCGAAATTCACCCTATTGACGTGACGGTTAGTGAGTGGGACTGCACGTTAGAACCAAGTTCGATCAATATAGAAGGCCACAACAAGCCCCAGCGACGGTTCGGAGTTCGTATGGGACTTCGATATGTAAAAGACCTGTCAAAAGACCGAGATTGGCAGCGCATAGAGGTCGCGCGAGCGGAATACCCATTTACAGCGATGACGGATTTTACACGTCGCACGGGGCTTGACGATCGCATGCTTCAAAGATTGGCTGAGGTTGGTGCCTTCGGTGCGTTTGAAGCAAATCGGCGCTCGGCGCTGTGGCAGGTTCAAGGGTTCGCAACGTTACGGGACATGTCTTTGCCAATGTTGGCGGAAGACCAAGTGCCAGTGTTTCGTTCGTTGAGTAACTTCCAGACGATTAACTGGGATTATCAGTTTAGCGGGCACAGTACTCACGGTCATCCGCTTGAGCCATTGCGTGAAATGTTAATGGCTCAAGGGTTACCCAATGCTGAGATGGTTTTACAGATGCGAGATGGCCAGCGGGTGAATTTTGCGGGCATCGTTATCTGCCGACAACGGCCTAGCACTGCGTCAGGTGTCACGTTTATGACATTGGAAGATGAAAGTGGTTTTCTAAATGTTGTGATCTGGAAGCAAGTGTTCGACGAACATGTTGTTTTGGTCAAGACCGCATCGTTTCTCGGTGTGAGTGGAAAGTTACAGATTGAATCGCAAGTTGCCCATTTGGTTGCGGAGCAATTCTGGTTGCCTGAACTGATGGTGCATCCCGAAACCGGTGGCAGTCGAGATTTCCAATAGTACTTGGTGGTGACGCAATGCGATACGCACGTCCTATCCATCATTACAGGAAGGAAGAACTCTTCTATGTTCGTCCATAGAAGTGGACGGAAGGGTTTAGACAACTCACCGCTTGTTTGTATTCTCGGTCCACTCAAAATTTCGCCACTGGCGAAATTCGGATCGGCGTGTTCTTTTAAAGACGGCACGGGTATCGGAATAGGTTTCAAACTGTACTTGTACCCATGTGTCATCGAGTACAGGACGACGGTCAACTGAACCGCGGGCATGGTTGATAGTGCCAAGCATCCCCCACCACAGCCGAACCTTGTCAATTAGCTCAAACTCGACTCGTGCGGCTTCGTATGTTTCACGGTCGATCCAAACGGTGCCTCTAGCTTTGTTCAAGGCATAGTCAATACGGCGTCGAACAGGAAGTTCGTCCGAGCGTGGATGGAATGAGACGCGATAGGTTGGACGATTTCGATAAAGTTCTTCTTGTTTCAGGACAAAGACATACCGTGTGGCTAGCTCCTGATTGAAACGAATCGCCTCTTCGTCTTTTTCGTTATCGGTAGCTTCTGTCCGTAATCGTTGAAGTTCTTCCCGGAAGTTCGTTAGGCGTTCTTTTTCCCACCGTTGTTCCTCGTCACTTAGCGGTCGGTTACCTACGGTAAGTCGTCGTTCAAAAGGAACTCCATCAATAGGTGTGACTTCGTAATCACCTTTGTCTTCTTCGCTGATGTTGCCCTGTCCATCAAAACGTTTGACATGCTTAAACATCTCCGAGCGATATCGTGCCGAAAAATTGCGTTCTTCATTTTCAGTAGCTCGTTCGAGTGCTTTGGAAATAATCTCTCTCGCAGCCGGGCCTGTTTCCGTTGGTTGTTCGGCCGCCACATGCCCCACAATCGCTCCTAAGAATGCGATTCCAAGAAACCCACGGCGCGACCTCCAATTCGGCATGCCTTATTGTCTCTCATAGGGCATTGACTGACGACCTTTTTGATGAGCGTGCCAACGCACGGTTCTTTCCCTGGTCATTTGATAGAAGAATTGACGGTCACGGCGATTCGGTATTCGTAGTTCTCTCTTCTTGATTTGTCAAAATGTCTGCTTTGACAGAACTGACTGAAATCAGTGCGTCTTGAAGAGGACACGCCTAATTCGCTATCCTGCTCTTTCTACTGCTGAGTGAGAGCAACAGTTGATGCGTTAAATCTGCTGTTGTGAGTGACCCAAAAAGGGCTGAAACTGTGAACGGTGACGAACTCGGATTTGACGGAGCTTCATCCATGATTGAGGCCAAAAGTCTCTCCAAGTACTTTGGTCCATTCGTTGCGGTCAATAACATTTCGTTTGCTATTCCAGAGGGTCAGGTTGTCGCGTTTCTTGGTCCGAACGGCGCCGGTAAGACCACGATGATGCGCATGTTGACAGGTTACTTGGCTCCAAGTGGCGGCGAGGCTGTTATCGCTGGTTACGACGTGCGGCATGATCGGATTGCCGCGTCAAGGCGACTAGGGTATCTCCCGGAGAATGGTCCGATGTATCCCGATATGACACCCCTTGACCTTTTACATTTTTTTGGTGAAGCACGAGAGATGGCCCCGTCAACGATGAAAAATCGTATTGAGGCGGTTATCGATCTTTGTGCACTAGAACTGGTTCTTGAAAAACCGATTGGTAAATTGTCAAAAGGCTATCGTCAGCGTGTGGGTATGGCGCAGGCATTGTTGCATGACCCAGACGTATTGATTATGGATGAACCGACGGCGGGACTTGATCCCAATCAAATCCGCCAATTCCGGAACAACATCCAACGGCTTGGCCGTACAAAAACGGTATTGGTTTCGACACATATCTTGCATGAAGCCGATGCGATTGCTGACAGGGTTCTTCTCGTCAATAGTGGACAGCTTGTGTTCGATGGCACCATTAATGAGCTCAAAGAAGATGGCTCATTAGAGCAGCCTTTTTATCGGCTCACAGGCGGAGGCGTTGTTCAGTTAGAAGTGGGTAGCGAATCGTCGGATGGTGTTGCTGACGGAGTGGAAAGTTAAATGGCGGGGACATCGATTGTAAATACTGCCGTCGTCAAAGCGATTGCGCGCCGAGATCTTCGGATGTATTTCAGTAGTCCAAGTGGCTATGTGTTTATCACGCTTTTCATTTTTATGAGTGCGGCGGCCGCGTTTTGGCAGGATAGATTTTTTCTTCAAAACCTTGCGAATCTCGATCAGCTAAACAGCGTGTTTCCTTACCTTCTCGTGTTTTTTATTCCGGCTCTTACGATGGGCGTTTGGTCGGAAGAGAAAAAACTTGGAACGGATGAACTGCTTCTTACCCTGCCAGCGTCAGATGTTGAGGTTGTTCTTGGTAAATATCTTGCAGTTCTGGGCATTTATACGGCTTCACTCGGATTATCTCTCAGCTATGTGCTGGTTCTGTTCTATCTGGGTAGTCCTGACCTCGGTCTTATGTTCAGTAATTACACCGGATACTGGTTAGCTGGTGCGGCGCTGATTGCGGTCGGAATGTTGGCGTCCCTACTCACCCACAACGCGACCGTCGCGTTTATTCTGGCTGGTGTGTTTTGTGTTTCGCTAGTGGCTGCAGGGGGTGCAGTCGGTTCCGTGCTCCCCGGCTTTGAGCGTTCGGCGATGGCGCTTGGTGTGTTTCTCCACTTTGATGATTTCGCCAAGGGCATCGTGAGCCTAAGTGGGATGATCTATTTCATTGCGGTTGGCTCGTTTTTTCTTTATCTAAACGTACTGGTCCTGAGTCGTCGGCATTGGCCAGTCCGTGCTGATGGATATCCGATGTGGACGCATCAGGTAGTTCGCGGTGTGGCAATCGTGATTGCGCTCATTAGTCTCGGGGTGCTCGTTGCGCGGTTTAGTGTTCGGGTTGATGTGACGGCGGAACAACTTCACTCGCTGAGTGATGAAACACGTGCCCTCTTGGCGGAGTTACCGGCGGATCGACCCGTTTTTATTCAGGCGTATGTCAGTCCAGTGGTGCCTGAGCCCTTCGTGCAGACACGGTCGAACCTTATAAGCATTCTTGAAGAAATTGATGCAATTGGAGGATCGCGTGTTGAAGTGTTGATTCATGAGACCGAGGCCTTTACTGATGCGGCTCGTGAAGCCCGAGAGACTTTTGGTATTGGTCCTCGGCCAGTTCGTAATGTCAGTACGGCACGTTCGGAAGTGGAACAGGTCTACCTCGGTGTGGCGTTCACGTGCGGTGCCGAAGAACAAGTAGTTGGGTTTTTTGATGTCGGACTTCCAGCTGAATACGAAATTATGCGAAGTATCCGAGTCGTTGCGAGGGCCGACAGGAAGCGCATTGGCGTCGTTGCGACGATGGCGAACTTGTTTGGGGGCACCAACTTTCAGCAGAATCAGTTTACGCCACAATGGTCTGTAATCACCGAGCTCCGCAAGCAATACGATGTGGTCGAAATCAGTCCGGAAATGGCGATTACTCAAGATGTCGATGCCTTGTTAGTTCCATTACCGTCGTCTCTCCAGACGGACGAACAAGGGTTTGTCGCAGACTACATTCGATCTGGAAAACCGGCTCTGATTTTGGTCGATCCGTTACCGGCCGTGAATCCGACCTTGTCACCGACCGAATGGGTTGGAGACGGTAATCCGTTCACCTATCCACCCGGACAGCCGCGACCGGGTCCACGAGGCAATGTACGAGAATGGATTGGCCGGTTGGGTGTTGACTGGGAGCCGACCCGTATTGTGTGGGACAGTTATAACCCTCATCCAGAACTTGCGCACATGCCGGAAGATGTTGTGTTTCTTGGTGCGGGCAACGAAAACGACGCGACCTTTAGTTCGGCTGATCCAATGACGTCACAGCTCCAGGAATTGGTGCTTCTTTATCCAGGACAGCTTGGCCCAACGGACGACCTGCGCTACGAATTTGAAGCATTGCTTCGGTCGGGAAACGCATCAGGGACGAATGGATATTTTTCGCTGGTTCGTGGGTCACCCTACGGCCCCCAAGTGAATCCGAGTCCACCGAGACGGCAGGATGATGACGATTACATCATGGCTGCCCGGGTTCGGTTCGTTGGAGCTGATACCGCTGTCGCTTCAGAAAACACACCTGGCGATCGTGAAGATAACGGTGACGAAGGGACTGAAGATACTGACGAGCTGTCTGTCGCACCGGCAGGGGAGGTCGATATTATCGTTGTCGCTGACCTTGACTTTGTTAGTGAGCAGTTTTTTGCGATTCGTGAGCAGGCGCCGGGAGGGCTTAACTTTGACAACATCACGTTTTTTCTGAATGCGATGGATACGCTGCTTGAAGAGGATTCGTTCATTGATCTTCGAAGTCGACGCGCCCGGCACCGAACGCTTGAACGGGTCGAAGCGCAGACGTCTGAATATATTCAGCAGCGCACGACCGAGGAACGGCAAGCCGAGGTGGATGCTGAGCAGGCCCTGACAGATGCGCAGCAGCGGCTTAATGATCGCGTCGCAGAGTTACAAGGCCGGACAGACATCGACGCCCAAACCAAACAAATCATGGTGCAAAATCTTGAAGAAATTGAGAATCGGCGGCTGAGTGTGTTGTCCACGAATATCAACACCGAGAAAGATACGCGTATTCAAGCAAGCAGAGAGAACATGGAATCGCAAGTGCGTCAGATTCAGACATCGATTAAGACGTTTGCGATTCTGCTGCCTCCCGTGCCAGTGATCTTGCTCGGGATTGTCATTTTTGCAAGGCGACAGCGGCGTGAACGGGAAGGCGCCGCTGCTGCTCGGCGACTCAAGGAGTAGGATGTGAGTGAACTCAATAAAACACTTCGTGTCGCCGGTGTTGGGTTGGTCCTTGGTGCGTTGGCCGTGCTAACCGTACCTGGCCGAGCAGTGCCTGATGCATTTTTTGATGTTGGCGAGACATTTTTCCTGGAATTTACTGACCCTGAATCTGCGGCGACACTTGAAGTTGTTGAATTTGATGAGGAACAGGCCGCCGCTATGCCTTTTCAGGTGACAAATCGAGATGGGTTGTGGAGGATTCCGTCGCATAATGATTATCCAGCAGATGGGCGTGAGCGGCTATCGAACATCAGTGCCGACATTATTAGCCTCGTCAAAGAGGATTTTCGGTCCGACAATATTTCCGATCACGAAGCTCTCGGCGTTATAGACCCTACCGACCTGACGGCGGCCAGCCTTGTTGGTCGTGGCACTCGTGTGACGGTCAAAGATGCGAATGAAGAAGTGTTGGCCGACTTAATTGTTGGGAATCGTGTGGACAATCGACCGGGGCTTCGGTTTGTTCGTATGCCCGATCAGAAACGGGTATACACCGCACGGTTTGAGGCAGAAATCACAACGGCGTTCGAGGACTGGATTGAGCAGAACTTATTAGAGGTTGAACGTAGCCAGGTGACCCACATTGTTCTCAATCAATATCAAGTCGATGAAACAACCCGGGACGTTCCGGCGCCCCAAGAATTCACGCTCGACAAGATTGATGACGTCACGTGGAGCGGGACTGGGGTGCCACGAGGGCAGGAGGTTGATTTTGCTCAGGTGAATCGACTCGTCGGTGCGATCATTGGGGTCAAGATCGCAGGTGTGCGCCCGAAACCTGAAGGCATGACCGGAAATCTTCGAGACGCGGCGATGGCCGGGCGGATCAGTCAACTCGACATTCGAGACTTGGTGAGCAAAGGATTTTATCCAACCGCGGATGGTGGGTTGTTGTCGAATGAAGGAGAACTTCTCGTTCGGACGACGGAAGGTGTGCTCTATACCTTGCGATTTGGCGAAATTGTGTACGGCCGGGGTGAAGCGGTCGTACTCGGTGACGAGACCAGCGATGATATCGATAGCGGACCGGGCGAGAATCGCTATGTGTTCATCGAGGCATCGTTTGATCAGGCGGCTCTCCCGGAACCCTCGTCGTCTGATGCCGACGCACATGCATCGTGGGAGCGTCGTGTGGCAGAGGGAACGGAAAAGGCCGAACGTCTCGCGACCCGATTTTCAAACTGGTATTACGTTGTGGCTGCCGATAGTTATGACCGTATCCACCACCCCAAAGAACATTTTCTAAAAGAGATTGAAGAGGGATAGAGTGCCCGGCCTCACGCTGCTGAGGTTGTAGGGACTTGCGTGCTATGGGACAGACATTATTAGAGAAGGTGTGGGATTTGCATACCGTTCGGCGCTTGCCGAATGGGCAAACACAATTGTTTATTGGCTTACATTTAATTCATGAAGTCACGACGCCGCAGGCATTTGACATGCTGCGGCAGCGTGGCATCGGTGTTGCTTTTCCTGAGCGTACCTACGCAACGGTGGACCACATTGTTCCAACCCGCGATCAACAACGTCCCTTCGCTGATGATTTGGCTGAGGCGATGATGTCGGCACTTGAGCGGAATGTACGCGAGTATGGAATCCGATTTGCCGATCTTAGTACGGAGCGGCAAGGGATTGTGCATGTCATCGGTCCGGAACTTGGGCTGACTCAACCTGGTCTGACGATCGCCTGCGGAGATTCTCATACTTCGACCCATGGGGCCTTCGGCGCTATTGCCTTTGGGATCGGGACATCGCAAGTCAGAGACGTCCTTGCGTCACAGTGTTTGGCGATTGACCCTCTGAAGGTGCGACGGATTGTCATCGATGGCGCTCTTGGCGAAGGGGTGTATGCGAAAGATGTCATTCTCGAAATCATTGCGCGACTCGGCGTAAAGGGGGGCGTTGGGTATGCGTATGAGTATGCCGGTGCAGTGGTTGACCAGATGGCGATGGATGAGCGGATGACGCTGTGTAATATGTCGATCGAAGGTGGTGCACGGATCGGTTATGTAAATCCGGATGACACAACGTGCGATTATCTTTCCGGGCGGCCCTTTACACCGGAGGGAGAATCGTTTGAGCGGGCCAAATTGTGGTGGCGCTCCATGGCGTCGGATGACGGCGCCAACTATGACGATGAGGTTGTCATCGATGGGTCAGCAATCGCCCCGAGGGTTACGTGGGGCATCAATCCTGGGCAATCGGTGAGCGTGGGAGAATCCATCCCGGATCCGACGAAAATGATGTCTAGCAAAGACGCCGCCGAAACCAGCGAAGCGCTGGATTTTATGGGGTTTACTGCCGGTGCCCCTATTTCTGGAACCAAGATCGATGTGGCCTTCGTAGGGTCTTGCACTAATTCACGGTTGTCAGACCTTAGGGAGGCGGCTCGGGTGGTCCGCGGTCATAAGGTGTCGTCCCATGTGAAAGCTCTCGTGGTACCCGGATCGAAAAGTGTGAGTCAGGCTGCCGAGACTGAAGGACTTGATGAAATTTTTCGAGAGGCAGGTTTTGAATGGCGTAGCGCTGGATGTTCAATGTGTCTTGCGATGAATCCGGATCGTTTGATCGGCCAAGAGGTTTGCGCTTCGTCGTCGAACCGTAACTTCAAGGGGCGACAAGGTAGTCCGACGGGTCGCACGCTGCTCATGAGTCCTGCAATGGTCGCGGCGGCTGCAATTAACGGTGCGGTGGTCGATGTGAGGACTCTTTTATGAGTGAAATCAGAGCGACCAGTCGTATTGATGGGACCGCCATTCCTGTTCGTGGTAACAATATCGATACGGACCGTATCATTCCTGCCCGTTTTCTTAAATCGATTACATTCGAGGGTCTTGGCGACCATGTATTTGAAGACGATCGCCAATCAATGCCGAATCACCCCTTTTCTAATCCATCGTATGCGGGTGCATCAATCTTGTTAGCGAACGAGAATTTCGGTTCCGGTTCGTCTCGTGAACATGCTCCGCAGGCGCTAAAGCGCTGGGGTATTGATGCTTGCATTGGAGAGTCGTTTTCTGAGATCTTTCTTGGGAACGCAACAACGATCGGGTTGCCGTGTGCCACGGCATCTGCGGCAGACATCAAGATGCTCATGGATGCGGTCGAGCAGACACCGGCTACGCGACTCTCATTGCGGATTGATGCATTGTTGGTCGAAACGGCGCAACTGTCTCAGCCGGTGGTTATTCCAGCGGCCATTCAAGAATCTTTTCTAACAGGACAGTGGGACGCAACAAGGTTGCTTCTCGATCAATTTGACCAGGTGCGTCAGGTTGCTGCGGCGTTGCCATACGTCAAAGGGTATTAGTAGAGGGCCGCTGTTGTGCGGACTGGAGGAAGGCCTCAGCCGCGTGTGACATCTCTCCTTCTCGACGGTAGACCAACTGTACTTGGCGTGCGAGTCGGAGTGGAGGCACCTTAATAGCGACCAGTTGACCTCGAGCGATCTCTGTCAGCGCACAGCGTTTGGGCAGAAGAGCTACACCGAGGTTCATTTCGACAGCACGTTTAATTCCATCGATACTTGGTAGGTCAATTTGTATATTGATGGAGGTATGGCTCTGTTCGTAGAGTCGTAAGACTCGTTCGCGTGTCGGTGACGCCTCGTTGTGGGCAATGACCGTTTGCTGTCCGAATTCCTCCATGGAAATCTTGGGCCGTTTTGATAGTGGATGCTTTGGGTGAGTAAGCATGACGAGTTCATCCTCGCCCAAGGGCACTGTAAGCAGGCCCCGTTCGCGTGGCTGAAATGTTAGTACACCAAAGTCGATCGATCGGCTCAGTATTAACTGTGGTATCTGACGGGCAGATACGCGCCGCACTTCGACCTGCGCATGTGGGTAGTCTTTTCGAAAGCGTTCTATCGCAGGTAGTAGGGTATGGACGGCTCCTTCGTTTGCGCCGATTGATACACGACCACGACGTAGTTGTTGCAATTCTCGTACGGCCCCTTCTGCCTCTTCTTTCAGTTGTGTCAACCGTTGCGCATAGTCCAGGAGAAGTTCTCCGGCTTCGGTTAATCGTCCACCTTTTGCCGACCGGTCAAACAGGCGTTCATCGAGTTTTCCTTCGAGTTTTTTAATCGACTGACTAACGGCGGGTTGTGTGCGGTGAAGACGTTCGGCCGCACGGGAAAAGCTCCGTTCTGTTGCGACCGTCATGAAGACGTGCAATTCTGCGAGGTCCATCATTTACTCCTTCGGGATGATAAGAAGTAATTATGACAGGTGTCGTTGTATAAGTTCTTGTTTGCTTAAAAAGCTTACGTGAGACAGTGTGACCATTAGCCAGGTCGTGGCTGATAACTTATTAAACATCCGAATTATGGTTCCTCAGGTTTGTTTCAACATTACGTAAACGGGGTTGCTTACGCAGTAAAGACATTCAGTGCCGATAACACTAGCTATTACATGCAACACCTTTGTTACGACTTCGCTAACAGTTGGTTAAATGCTGGTTAGGGCTAATTTATGGGTCGTTTCGTATTTAGCTGGGACGAGGGCGGGATTGTTCGGGAAACAAGAACATAAGTAAATGTAATTATTATGTAATAAATATAACTTTGACTTTTGTTTCTGGGTTCGCCTTAATAAGTGACGGTTGTTTTGATTGGTGGCCGTGCTTAAGCGCACGCTTAGGAGACTTCGATGGCGAGCGACCGACTCTATATTTTTGATACGACGTTGCGCGATGGCGAGCAGTCGCCAGGTTTCTCAATGAACACGGATGAGAAAATCTGCCTTGCACATCAAATCGAAACCCTCGGCGTTGACATTATCGAAGCCGGATTTCCGATTGCATCGGATGATGACGCGCACGCGGTGAAACTCGTTGCGGCAGAGATTCGAACCCCTGTCATTGCTGCACTTGCGCGCTGTCACCCCGCTGACATCGAGCGAGCCGGGGAATCCCTAAAGCCTGCGGTCCGTTCGCGGATCCATACGTTCATTGCGACATCTGACCTGCATTTAGAGCGAAAACTTCGCATCAGTCGTGATGATTGTATTGAGGCAGTTGTGGCTGCGGTCAAGCAGGCCCGTCAGTACACTAACGATGTTGAATTTTCTGCGGAGGACGCCACACGCAGCGACATGGATTTTTTATGCAAGGTCGTAGAGACAGCGATTGCGATGGGGGCAACGACAATTAATTTGCCGGATACCGTCGGCTGCTGTACGCCTGAAGAGATAGAAGAATTTTTCACAGAGCTTCGGGGAAAGGTTGCGAATATTGACAACATTATCTTGAGTACACACTGCCATGATGATCTGGGCCTTGCTGTTGCGAATTCACTTGCGGCGGTTCGAGCAGGTGTACGCCAAGTGGAATGCACAATCAATGGCATCGGCGAGCGCGCTGGGAATGCCGCACTTGAAGAAATTGTGATGGCGACTCGTGTCAAACCAGATCGATTGCCTTATGAAACGAAAGTTGTTACAGCGGAACTTTTTCGTACTAGCCAGATGTTGACCGAGTTGACGCATGAGCCAGTGCAGGCAAACAAGGCGATTGTTGGTCGGAATGCCTTTGCCCACGAAGCTGGGATTCATCAGGATGGTGTCATTAAAGACCGTCGCACGTACGAGATTATGAAGCCCGAGGATGTAGGTGTTGAGTCGACGTTAGTGCTTGGAAAACATTCTGGGCGGCACGCTGTTAAGAAGCAGTGCGAAGATCAGGGCTATGAGTTGAGTCGGTTTGAACTCGATCGAGTCTATCGTGAAGTCATTGCGCTAGCAGACCGCCAGAAATCAGTTAGTGACACCGATTTGTCGAGTATCGTTGAAAATATTCAAATTTCAACGGTTACTGGTGAAGGCGCGGCATAGTCGTCCGCGACCGTCACGCTACAACCAACGATATTTTATATGCGCGCAAAGATTGCACTATTACCCGGGGATGGCATCGGTCCGGAGGTTATTGACGGCGCCGCAAAGGTGTTGGAAGCGGTTGCCCAACGCTACGGCCATACCTTGTCGATGACTCGTTCATTAGTGGGGGCCGCTGCCCTACGCGCCGGAGAACCGCCACTTCCGTCCGCGACGCTCGACGAATGTCTTACGGCTGACGCGGTCCTGCTCGGAGCCGTCGGTGACCCGGAATTTAACAGCGGGTCCCGCGAGCAGCGTCCGGAGACCGCACTGCTTGATCTTCGTCAGGCACTCGGCGTGTACGCGAATCTTCGTCCGGCAAAGGTTTGGCCTGGTCTTGAGGATGGTGGATCGCTCAAACCAGAGCGATTACGCGGGCTTGATGTGCTGATTGTTCGAGAGTTGACCGGCGGTATTTACTATGGTGAGCCAAGAGGACGAACGGATGATCGCACGGTCGCGTTTGACACCATGCGTTACAGCCGACCGGAGATAGAGCGCATCGCCACGGTGGCATTTGAGAGTGCGAGAGGACGGAACCGATTAGTGACATCGGTTGATAAGGCGAATGTGCTGGAAAGTTCACGACTATGGCGTGAAGTGGTGACTGAAGTCGGCACACGCCACCCGGATGTCCGTCTTGAACACCAGTTGGTGGATTCGTGTGCGATGCTCCTTGTTTCGAATCCCAATAAGTTTGATGTCATATTGGCCGGCAACTTGTTTGGGGACATCCTCTCCGACGAGGCTGGTGCTGTTGTTGGGTCGTTGGGATTGTTGCCGTCAGCGAGCGTCGGCGGTTCGGGTGGACTATTCGAACCCGTGCATGGGTCAGCTCCAGATATTGCTGGTCAAGACAAGGCGAATCCTGTCGCGGCAATTGCGTCGGCGGCAATGTTGTTACGCCATGCGCTCGATGCTGACACGGAAGCAACCACGATCGAAACCGCCATTGGATCGGTGCTTGATGATGGTCTCCGGACGGCAGATCTTGCGCTCGACGGACAACAAGCACTCGGCTGTCAGGCGATGATACAGGCCATTATCGATCGGTTAGAGTAAACGTGAAGAGGCACTTCGTCGTCTTTTATACAGCAAATCGCTACGAATAGAGTCTCTATTCGCAGGGTATGATCAAAGGTCAGCGTCTACTGCAACTATTCAGCTTACTAAGGACCAGAGGACCGTTTGCGTATTCTTCATTGTCCCACCCCGTGTGTTGTCCGTAAATTGTTCCGTATTGGTACGCATGGGTGTTTCGTAGCGGCACTGGCTGTGGGCACGACGACCATTGGGCCTGTGGTGATTACAGCACAGGAAACGACGGCCGGAGATGCTCGTGGACTGGCGACCGAGAACCGGAGTGTTGCCGTCGGGCCGTTCGTGAACATTTCGGGTCAGTCATCTGATGACTGGATTGGCTACGGCATCGCTGAGACGTTGTCAGCCGATTTACGGCAACTGACGACATTAACTGTAATTAGCCGTGACGCACTCGAGGAAGAGTTTTCTCTGCTATCAGGTAGGCCTGATGATTTCGAACAAGTTACACGCGAGGTTGGCCAAGAATTGGGAGTGCGGTGGCTAATTGTTGGCGGCTATCAGCGTATTAATGATCAAGTGCGTATTACTGCGCGAGTTGTCGAGACAGAAACTGGCCGTATTGAAACTGTCACCAGGGTAGATGGAAGTATCGCAGAGCTTTTCAACCTACAGGATCAGATTGTTGCAGAACTTGGAGAAGGATTTCGTGCCTTAACTAACGTCCCTATGGTGGCAGACGGTGCCATGTTGCCCAACCAAACACCAAGTCGATCTGCTGTCCCAACACCGACCGATGTTGCGGGTGGTCTTTCTTTGGATACACCGGGAGCAGCTGGTTTCGGCGTGGCCGAGGGAGCCGGTATTTTAACGGGTCGGCCGACGCTCCGACCAGGCCGAAGCGATGTCCGTCCTGAAATAGACGGACGTCTTAATGACGTCATTTGGCAAGATGCGCTTCACATCACTGAGTTTGTCCAGCAAACTCCAGTTGAAGGAGCGCCGGCGACCGAGGATACCGATGTTTGGATCGCCTATGACAGCCAGAATCTGTACATTGCCGTGCACGCGCATTACAGCGACCCAAGCATCATGCGTGCCAATCGTGTTGACCGAGACCAGTCGCTCGAAGATGACAACGTCTCGTTTTATTTTGATACCTTTCTCGATCAACAACGGGCCTACCTCTTTTCAGTGAATGGCTATGGTGTTCAAGGTGACGCGATTGTGAATGCTCGTGGTGGTGGTCGGAGGGGTAATCGACGACGATCGACCGGAAGTTCCAGTTTCAACCGAGGCGGTATTCCTACTGGTGATAACTCGTGGGATGCATTATTTAGTAGTAGCGGACAAACGGTTGATGATGGCTACACTGCTGAGGTAGCAATTCCGTTCAAGAGCTTACGCTACCCACAACGCGAACAGGGTTTACCCCATCGGTGGGGGTTTCAGATTGTCCGAGAAGTACGTGGCAAAGATGAATTTCAAGTGTGGGCACCGATTACGCGGAACGTATCCGGGTTTTTGACACAGTCTGGGTTACTGGAGGGGATGACGAACCTGTCATTGAGTCGTAACCTGGAGATCTTGCCGACGTTTACGGGTGTGCAGTATGGCTCACTTAACCGACAAGGCAACTTTGTTGATGGAGACCCGTCGCCTGAAGGTGGTGTCAATTTAAAATATGGTATTACGTCGAATTTGATAGCCGATTTTGCGTACAACCCTGATTTTTCTCAGATTGAGTCAGACCTGCCACAGATTGAAGTTAACCAACGGTTCGCCTTGTTTTATCCTGAGTTGCGACCTTTCTTTCTTGAAGGGGCAGAGATTTTTTCGCCGGCGCGTGGCATGGTCACCTTTGTCAATACCCGGACTATCGTCGACCCAGAGTTTGGCGGGAAAGTTACAGGCAAGGTTGGTAACACGACTGTTGGCTTCATGGTAGCTAATGATGAAGCACCTGGGCGAACGGATAGTTCGACGGATATTGCATTTGGAGAAAAAGCAAACAATATCATTGGGCGAGCACGGTACGATTTATATGCCGAATCGTATATTGGTGCCCTAGTGACGCACCGAGAATTTTTGGATAGCCATAGTACGTTGGGTTTGCTCGACGGAAATTTCCGACTCGGCCAGACGCAGTCGATGTCATTTCAAGCGGTTCAAACTGACCATCGTGATCTCGAGCAGGTGGATCGCGAGGGGCAGATGTTCAATCTCTCGTGGCGTTTCACTAACCGACACTGGACCAGTTTTGCTTCGCTTTATACGTTGTCGCCCAACTTCCGAACGGATGTGGGGTTTGTGCGTCGGGTTGACCAAAAGCAGGGGTTTACCTCACTTGGGTATACATTCAGACCAGAAAGTTGGATTGTCAGTTGGGGGCCAAGCGTTCGCTATAACTGGAACCACGACTTCGATAACGTCCTTCAGGATCTCGATAAACGAGTGGCGTTCGATGTGACGTTTGCTCGCAATATCAGCGTGAATAGCCAGTTTCAAGATGAAATGGAGCGATTCCGAGGCATTAACTTCCAGAAACAATCAGGTCGTGTTGGTGGGCAGATCAGTACAAGCCGCCGCGTAGCGGTCGGTGGTTACGTTGAGTACGGTGATCTAGTGCGCTATGTTGAGAATCCCTACCTCGGGCGGGGCAGCACCGGTAGTTTTTTTGCGTCTCTGCGACCGCTATCGCGGTTTCAGTCTGAGATTAATCTACGGACCAGTGATTTTATCGATCCACGAACTGGCGAAGAATTGGTTTTTGATGTCAAGATTTTACGTGCGCTCAGCACCTATCAGTTTACCGATCGGTTTTTGCTGCGAAACATTTCTGAGTACAACACGTTCGATAAGACCGTTGATTTAAATCTGTTATTTACCTATCGATTGAATGCGGGAACGGCATTCTACATCGGCTACGACGACCATTACCGACAGGCTGATCAGATCTACGGTGACGACATGGATGGCGACGGGATAGACGATCAACTCTTTCCGATGATGACTATGTATCAACAAACCAATCGAGCGTTGTTTACGAAATTTCAGTATCTCTTTCGGTTTTAGTTGTTGCGGTAATACTTTCGAGGCTCCATATGAACATTCGACGATTCCTGATGGTGTGGTTACTGAGTATGTCTGTTCTGCCACTCAATGCCCAAGATGAAATACGTTCGCCCCAGCTCGACAAACTCACACTTCCGCCTGGGTTTTCGATAGAGGTGTACGCTGCTGATGTTCCCAATGCTCGGCAGATGGTGCTGAGTCCGAACGGAACGGTTTTTGTCAGCACGCGTCAGGCTGGAGATATTTATGCCGTGCGTGATGACGACGGAGACCAGTTAGCTGACCAGGTATTCGTGCTGGACAGTGATCTCAATATGCCGAATGGCGTCGCGTTTCGTGACGGAGACCTCTATGTGGCAGAAATTAATAGGATTTTGCGTTACGACGATATTGAATCACGTCTTGATTCTCCGCCTGAGCCCGTTGTTTTGAACGATTCTTTGCCAACCGAGCGTGCGCACGGTTGGAAGTTCATCGCATTTGGTCCGGACGGACGGTTGTATGTGCCTGTGGGGGCACCATGCAACATTTGCTTCCACGAAGATGAGGAACCACGGTTCGCGACAATTTTAAGTATGGAACCCGATGGTAGCGATGTGCAGATATATGCTCGCGGGATTCGAAACTCGGTTGGATTCGATTGGCATCCGACCAGTGGTGCGTTGTGGTTTACGAACAATGGTCGTGACCGGCTTGGAGATACGCAACCGGCAGACACATTGAACCATGCTCCTGCAGCAGGTCTTCATTTCGGGTTTCCGTTCTGTCACCAGGGAAATATTCAAGATCCAGAATTTAATACCCGGCCCTGCAGTGACTTTCGATCGCCTGCCCAAAGACTAGGGCCACATGTGGCATCGCTTGGAATGGAGTTTTATACCGGAGACATGTTTCCGGCGTCGTATCGCGATCACATTTTTATTGCGGAGCACGGATCGTGGAATCGTTCACCGGAAGCCGGTCACACAGGTTATCGGTTGATGGTGGCACGCCTGGATGGTGACCGTGTGACGGGTTATGACATTTTTGCCGAAGGATGGCTGGAAGCTACGAACGAAGCATGGGGCCGGCCTGTTGATGTTGAGGTGATGCCTGACGGCGCCCTGCTTGTGAGTGATGATAGCGTTGGAGCTATTTATCGTATTACCTACTCAAACTAGAACTCGCTCGCTGGAGACGTGACGTTCGCGTTTCACGCTGATGATAGTTCGCGCAGTCGTCTGTATCGCTCTTTTCGTTTCACTCGCAACGCTGTCTGTTGCGGGGATACAAATCACACCCGAGTTGATTCGTGCGCGTACCGAGCGCGAATGGATCGTCAAGGCAGAGAAGATGCGGCAGCATTTGCTGCCACTGATGCGAGCGCATGAGATCGATCTCTGGATCATTCTGAGTCGCGAGAACGCACCAGATCCTGCCCTTGAACTGTTTGGTGGATACGGTATTACCGGGTGGTATGGCCATCGGAACGCGTACCTTTTTTATGACGCGGGTGTCGAGGGTCTTGAGACCATGGCGCTGGGTACTCACCTCAGTAATCACCTTGACCGGTTTTATGACACCAAGATTCTTTACGGAGAAGAAGGCTTATCGCCACACCTTCGGAAATATTTCGATGATCGAAGCCCAACGCGGATCGCTATTAACCAATCGCGTACGATCAGCATGGCTGATGGTCTGACTGCAGAGTTGAAGGATTACGTGCTGCAGACCATCGGCGAAACGTATCGGTCAGCTCTTGTGTCATCAGAACCGCTGCTCGTTGAGTATGTCTCGACCAAGACGGACGCCGAACAGGTAATCCAGCGAGAGGCCAGTCAGGCAACGTTTCGTATTTTGCGTCGCGCATTCTCAAACGAGATCATCGAGCCAGGGCAAACATCGTTACTTGACGTCCATTATTGGATTACCGCGGAATGGAAGCGGCAGGGGTTTGAATTTAATTTTCCAGCCTCGTTAGATCTTCAGCGCCGAGGATCGGAAATGCTGGATGACAGTGATGACCCGGTTATTCAACCGGGAGACCTGCTGCATGTCGATTTTGGTGTTCGGACTTCCGGTATCGTGGCTGACCAGCAGAGGATGGCGTACGTATTGCGCGCTGGCGAGACAGAGCCACCGGCGGGATTACGTGCCGCGTTTGCTCGCTCGGCCCGTATGGCGAGCATTCTTGTCGATGAGTTTCGTGTCGGTCGTACGGGTATTGCCATCAAGACCGCGGCGGAAGCGCGAGCATTGGATGAAGGCATTGACAGTTTGGTCTATTCACACGCCCAGGGGAATTGGGTGCACGACGCGGGTGTGTGGATGATTCACGATTGGCCAGATCGATACGGGGACCATCCCCGCTTTCGGTTGCGGGCAGGGGAATGGATTTCATTGGAGTTCTCGGTCAGTGAAGCCGTGCCAGAATGGAATGACCAAGCTGTGACGATCATGCGCGAGGAAGACACCATCGTACATAGCGATGGAAACGTAGAGTACTTGTCTGGCCCACAACGTGAACTCTGGGTCATCCAATAGCAGTAACCTCTCCGCGGTCTTTTCAGAGCGTCCGGTTCCTAGTCATGGTCTTCTTTCTGTCAAGCAGAACACCCGTGATGTAACAACAGGAGCGGAACCACGCTTGCCGTGTTACGACCTAATGACGCTAAAAAGCGAGACTGTCGTTATTATTCTGGTATCTAGTTCGATCGACGGAGGTGGATTTTGAGCACGCTTCAGGCAAATCAACTGCGAATGTTTTTATGGTGCTGCGTTATCGCGGTTGCTCTCGTTGGGTGTACTGCATCAGATGACTTGAATGAACCGGTTGCTGTGGTCCAAGACATTGTTGGGGAGGATGTAGCCCCACTACCGTTACTGCCACCAGTAACGGCACTTCCACAAAATTATCGTCCTGTCGGTGAGTTGGCGGGCCGAGGCATGTTCTATGCTGCGAGCGACGAACCCGCTTTTCGTATTGACGACGGAAACCACTACAACGGCTATGATGGTCCTCTCGTATGGGCCAAGAATCCAAAGGGAATACGAACACAGGGTGTACTTTACGGTGTGGAGAATGACTCTGTCGTTTCCGCCGGATATCTGATTCGCCAAGGCGATTTTGTTGCGGGTAAGAATTTTCACGGATTAACAATTCGTGAGGTGGATTTTCCTGCTGCTCACTCCTTGACCGTTGACCTAGTTGAAGGCGAACCCGAAGAATTTAATCAGTATCTACTGCTTTTGCACTTCCGGCCATCTGAGGATGAGGTGTATCCGATGTTACAGACTGGTCAATTTCCGTCGGTCACGAGTCTTCCAGACGAGTTCGAGGTGTTCGCATGTGACCACCATCCCGAGACCCGTTTCTGTCCTGGCATGGGACGTCATTACACTGACCTGACGTCAGTCAGTCGTCTTCCCGACGCGGCCGGTAATGAGGGACTGGTTTACGGAGAGGCATCAGGCAAACTTATCTTCATCGAATATGTTTTCAATCAAGAGGACCTGAAGGCAGGTGTTTCGTGGGCAGCAATGCCTTTGAATGGTCTGCCAATTCCACCGATTGATAACATGCACGTTCTACATTTTGGAGAAGCCGGTTCGACAGATGGTCGGTATACGGTGCATATGTACTTCCTTCCAGAGGAGATTTATCTCAACTGGGAAACTGAGCCAGAAGCGCTCTAGTAATCTTGGCGCCCCGCACCACGAAATTAGCCTGACTGGACCAGACGTAGAAACCGACTCAAGTGAGTTCCGTCATGAGTTATTGCCGCGACCTGCACACCCGGTCGACGCTTTATCGGCAGTAGTCTACGTCCCGATATTCCGAGGAAGACACACGTGCCGGGTTTCCAGCACAGAGGCGCGTGCGATATTCTAGGGGGGCCGCCGTTCGCGTGATGGCGTCGGCACAAAGAGGTCTGGTTAAGGTGAGGTGGCCGAGAGGCTGAAGGCGGCGGTTTGCTAAACCGTTGTAGGGTTTATAGCTCTACCCAGGGTTCGAATCCCTGCCTCACCGCCATTTTCCTTCTTGTTTTCACGAAATTACTCGAATCCTCAGTTAAAAGTGAATCTTAGAGACGTTGTGCCCCAGGTCGGCCATTTTCGACAACAAAAGATGCACGTGTGCTGATCGGACTTCCTCTTCTAGTGACATATTCCAGCACTTGGTAATCGGCCACGCACTGCTCTTCTGTGACTGTGCACCGCACATATCCACGCTGTGCATTGAAAAACTTCACCCAGGGATTTTCGGCCAGCATCCCCGCAGTAGAATCGCGAGTGTCAGAACCATCGCCACTTGAGCTTATGGACGTTCCAACGAACTCAGTGGCAACAATCTGAGCATTGTCGTCGTGGTAGTCCACCTGCAAATCGTTTACCCAGTTTGTATGGATATCACCCGTCAATACGATCGGATTTGCGGGTTGTCGTGTCGCAAGGAAGTCCATCAAGCGCCGACGCGCGACCTCATAACCAGACCAGATATCCATCCCGAACATCTCGTCATCACCAGGGAGACGATCGACTCGTGCCATCATGATTTGTTGGGGGATGACATTCCAGCGGGCCATGGATTGATCTAAGCCATTCAGTAGCCACTGTTCCTGCATGTTGCCGAGTGGTGTCGCGTTTGGGTCGAGCATGCCGTCGCACGCTGGACCACTTTGGTCTCCACAAGGTTGGTCCGTTCGATATTGCCGCGTGTCGAGTACGAAAAATGATGCCAAGCTGCCCCAGCGAAAATCTCGGTATAGCTGCATCTGAGATCCTTGCGGGAGTGACGAGCGACGGAGTGGCATGTGCTCGTAGTACGCCTGGTAGGCAACGGCTCGCCGACGAAGGAATAGCTCAGCCGGTAATCCGTCTTCGGAAATGTTGGCTGCGTAATTATTGTCGACTTCGTGATCGTCCCAGGTCACGATCCACGGGAAGGCGGCATGTGCTGCCTGCAGGTCCGCGTCTGTTCGATAGAGCGCGTGTCGATTGCGGTAGTCATTGAGCAATTCGATTTCGTCACCGGTATGCGCACGGACGCGGTCGTCGCGACCTGCGTACTCATAGATATAGTCACCAAGGTGAAACACGAGGTCGAGGTCGTCGCGAACGAGATGTTCGTAAGCGGTGAAATAGCCCTGTTCGTAGTGTTGACATGAGGCGAATGCAAAACGCAGATTGGTTGTCGCGTCCCCGTCAGTAGGAAGTGTGCGGGTACGACCGACCGGGCTTTCTTCTGTGCCGATGGTGAAGCGATACCAGTACCAGCGATTTGGATCGAGTGCTTCTACCTCAACATGTACGCTGTGCCCGAGTGCAGAGAGTGCGATAGCCGAACCGCGTTGGACGGTCCTTTGCATCTGTTCGTCACTTGCGATTTCCCAGGTAACTTCGACATCGTCGCTTGGCATGCCCCCACCGGCGAGTGGTTCTGGGGCAAGACGTGTCCAAAGTACAACGCCGGTTGGCGTAGGGTCCCCTGACGCTACACCCAATGTAAAAGGATAGGAGGAGAATCGTGTCGTTTGGCCGATTGTTGAACTGCTCAGTAGCTGTGTTGCAGACAGTCCGATAATTCCCGCACTCCCAGTCAAAAGTGTGCGTCGGTTCAATTCGTGAGTAAGCCATGAGTCGCTCGCCAATCGCTTTGTCATTTAATCTCCTGACGAAATATAGATCAGGTCTTTGGGAATCGGGCAATTGTCTCAGTATTGCACACCGAATCGCCTGAACAACCTGCCGTGGATGTTGTAGGTCTTGAAATGAAATTTCATCGATGTTCGCGTGACGGACTGCTAGTATTGGCGACATGAGATTCGTTGCACGTCAAGTTAATTTGATGATGGTTTCGGTGACATTTTTGTTCGCGATACTCGGGATGGTGGTTCCGGCGCATAGTCAATCTATTCCACAGTATGAGGTCGATCCGTTCTGGCCAAAGTTGCCAATCGGCGATGGGTGGATCACGGGTGGGCTCGGCGGTATGTGTATTGATAGTCGTGACCATGTGTATGTGTTAAATCGACAGAATGTGGTCGAAGCCGACCTTAACGCGGCGACCTTGGCGGCGCCGGTTATTGAATTTGATCCAGCTGGAAATGTTGTTCGCGCTTGGGGTGACCCGGAAGTAATCGGTGACCGGCTTCATGATTGCCACGTCGATTCAGAAGGCCATATTTGGCTCGTTTCTGCCGGCACGGGGGTGTTGCAGAAATATTCAAGTGATGGCAGCCAACTTCTGCAACAGATTGGACAATCTGGAAAATACGATTCCTCGGATGGGACTCGTGAGGGCCAACCGTTGAACTCTGACCAAGCGCAGTTTTTTTTACCCGCCAGTGTCGATGTCGATCCGAGTAATGGAGATATTTACGTGGCTGATGGTGAGACGTCACGTGGCAATTACCGGGTCGCGGTCCTAGATCGCGAGGGGCGTTTTCTTCGCCAGTGGTCGCTCCGTCGTTCGGCGAGCGAACGGGATCTGACGCCATTGCCTCACTGTCTTCGACTTTCGCATGATGGCTTGGTCTACGTGTGCGACCGGCAGGCTGATCGTATCCAAGTCTTTGATCGCATGGGAACCTTTATGCGGAATATCGATGTGCCGTGGCCAGCAGAGGCACCGCCAGCGGTTCGTCGTGGCGCGACGCGTGGAACGGCGGTTGTGATCGCATTTTCATCAGATCCAGCACAACGTTATCTATTTGTGCTGAATCAGAACAGCGTTATGGTCGACGTGCTCGACCGCCAGTCTGGACATGTCGTGTCGAGTTTTGGTGGGGGACCGGGTCGTTATGTTAGTCAGTTCACGCTACCGCATGGGATTGGTGTTGATTCGAGTGGGAATGTGTACGTTGCAGAACAAGAAGGGCGACGCATTCAAAAATTTCGCATCGTCCAGCCTTGAAGAGCGACAGTCGCGGTCTGTCTGTGTTCATATGAACCGGTGTTAACGATTTCTTTCGTGAGATGAGAAAAACGAGAAACGGCGTCGTGTTGGTTTCGGGATTTTGATTGGGGGATTTGATGACACGCCAATATCTTTATACCGCGGTGATTCTTCTTGGAATAGTTGTCGTTTCAATAGTTCCGGTCATTGGGCAAGAAGTACCACGTATATCTTCTGGTAAACCGGATTTACAAGGCGTTTGGGATTTTCGGACGATAACACCGATGGAACGGCCTGAAGATCAGGCGGAGGAGTTTCTTAGTGATGAGGAGGCAGCCAATCTTGATCAGGCTGCTATTGAGCGGGAAACTAACCTGGCGACTCGACCTGCTCGCCGAACAGCGATCGATCCAACTGGAAACGTGGATCGAGGTGTGGACGGTGCGCCAGGGTCGTACAATAATTTTTGGTTCGATCGTGGGACGACAGTGATTTCGACAAAGCGGACGTCACTGGTCATCGATCCTGCGAATGGGCAAATTCCTACTCTGACCCCGGAAGCCAAGAAAAAGCGTGATGATTTAGCTGAAGTTCGTAAGAATACTGGTCCACATGAACCCACACCGGGTGGATGGGTTGAGGATCTAGGCTCGAATGGGTTGCAGGTGCGATGCATAGTTGGATTTAATTCTGGACCACCGATGACACCTGGTGGTTACAACAATAATTTCCAGATGTTTCAGACGCCAGATGAGGTCGTCATCTATAACGAGATGAATCACAATCCGCGTGTGATTCCGTTGGACGACCGGCCGTACACAGGTCTTCGCCAGTGGAACGGTGAGTCCCGTGGGCGTTGGGAGGGCGACACACTTGTCATCGAGACAAAAAACTTCCTTCGCGAAACAAGTTTCATGCGCGGTGGAGCTAGTAAAGACCTTGAGATTACAGAACGTTTCACGCGTGAAACGACGGATATTTTGATTTATGAAGTGACGGTTACTGACCCGACGACTTGGATGACCCCGTGGACGTATCAGGTGCCGATGCAGATAAATCCAGATCCGATCTTTGAATACGCCTGCCACGAAGGTAATTATTCAATGGCTGTGCTGCTTGCCGGTGCGCTGGAACAATAGTGTTGTAGTACGGTTGCGAAACACTATTTGAAAGCGGAGATGACGAGGATTCTTTTCCTATGTGTGGCGAACTCTGCTCGAAGCCAAATGGCTGAGGGGCTGGCTCGCGTGTATTTCGGAGGGCGAGCAAGCGTTCAGAGTGCTGGTTCCGCGCCGACGAAAGTTAATCCACTTTCCGTAGCGGCCCTTGATGAGCGGGGGATCGATATCAGCGCTCAGGAGTCTACGTGTGTTGACCTCGTCGACCCGGATACAGTTGATATTGTTGTCACGCTCTGTGCTGATGAAGTCTGCCCAGCATTTCTCGGGGAGGCCAGACGGATGCATTGGCCATTACCTGATCCGGCTGCAGCAACAGGATCAGTAGTTGAACAGCTGAGACACTTTCGTGCCATCCGCGACGAAATTGAAAAACATCTCCCACAACTGGATGCGTTCATTGTGTAGTCGCAACACTGCCTAAAAACATTTTGCCGCATCGTACTTTTTGATTGGTCACGACAGTTGTAGATACTGCTTAGGCCACGTGTAGAATCTATAGGAGAGCGCTCGGTTCTAGGAAAGAAGCCGTGGACCAAGGCGCAACACACTAGCCGATGTTCCTTCCACTGGGTGATGAACCCAATCCTCGCGGTGTACCGATCGCCACATATGCGTTGATCGGTATTAATGTAGCTGTCTATCTATTAGTCACGTTGCCGATGGGGGCTTTGCGTCCTGATCTTGATGACCCGGTTCTGGCTGAGTACGTCCAAGCACTCATGTCTCAACTTGGTGGACGGGTGTCGCTGGATCAATTGCTGGCGCAAGTTACCGCGTACGACCTTGTGACGTTTTCATACGGATTTCGACCAGTCGATCCGGGTCTCCTTACTCTGGTGACATCGATGTTTCTCCATGGTGGGTTTATGCATCTGGTCGGCAATATGCTGTATTTGTGGATTTACGGGGATAATGTTGAGCATCGCCTTGGTTCGGGAAGATTTCTCATTGCCTATCTTGGTACAGGTGCACTCGCGACGTTATCTCATGCGGTGACAGACCTGGGTTCGTTGCTTCCGATGGTTGGTGCATCGGGTGCGATTTCTGGTGTTCTCGGGTTTTACTTTATTTGGTTTCCGCGTAACCGTGTTCGAGTATGGGTCATGTTCTTTCCATTCTTTATGAAAATGGTTCATTTCCCCGCTCGATTTGTGCTGGGCGTTTATTTAATACTCGATAATTTGCTGCCTTTCCTTGCGACGCGTGGCGTCGAAGGCGGAGGAGTTGCCTACGGTGCCCATCTCGGAGGATTTGTTGCAGGATTAGCCTATGCATGGTGGAGCGATCGGCGAGAAGTGGAGCATCAGCCGACTGAGTATGAAGCCCCATCCGTAAGTTCTGATTCGGATCCAAGTTCCATACGGGGCATCCGGCAACGTATTACTGATGGCGCTTATGAAACAGCTGCACCCGATTACTTTCAGCTGAGTTCGGCGCGTACATCTCGGTTATTGATGCCGGAGGATTCGATCCAATTTGGCAATTGGTTAGCAAACCATCAGCATCCAGATGCAGCTCTAATCGTGTATCAGAGGCATCTTCGAGATTACCCTCTTGGTCCATACTCTGCAGAAGCTCACCTTGGTGCTGGCTTGGTCCAGTTGTATGCGCGCGATCAGCCGACAGCTGCGTATCAACACTTGGTCATGGTGCTTGATGCAGAGCCGCACCCGGACACAGAATCCCATGCAAGAAGTGCACTAGCAGAAATTGCAAGTCGTCAAAAACATCAGGTCAAGTCCGTGCATTAGGGCGGCAGACTTCTAGTCCTGCGAGATATCGGTTCGGTAAGATAGTCGACGAACTTCCGGTTCCACCAAGGCCCATCTATTTCGTCTTCGGGTGTGGAGAAGCGGTACCGATACAAGAGAAAACGTACGAAGCGAGGGGGCTGCTCTGAAAAAGGGTTGTGCCCGAGGAGGTTCAGTACCGAGGTTTCATTTTCAAGGATGCGCTGGGCTAGAGGAAAGAGCCAATGGGCATTATCTTGAGGGCTGAGCGCGGCAAACCACATCTGCCAGTCGAGTCGCGGCATGTATGGTTGCACAAAATTTGGTGTCTGTGATTCTTCACTGGGTTTCCATCTAAATGTGTATTCCTTCCACTCGGTGCCATTAAGGCTTCCTTCGATAACTATTTCTGGGCGCTCGGTTGTCATTGTTCGAAAGAGACCGTAGCTATTAATGGATCGAATTGGAGCAATCCATTCCATGGCAGTGTTTGTCCAGGCCGGCATTGGAGTCGGTCGAACGATTTCACGGACGAAGGAAAGCCCGCTTAATAACGCAAGGAGGGAAATGGTTGCGCCGAGAACATAGCCCGATGGACGTAGAACGCGGTGGTTTTCGGCATGATGTGTTTCCGGAATTGTCGATATAGACCGTGGCAAAACCTTTGCGAGTGTGTGATCGTCAAGCAGGGAGAGATACAGCACCAGGGTCAATAAATTAAAGAATCCATAGTTTCCGCTCAGCGCGATCACGATTTGCAGCAAACAAAGAAAAAAACAACCAATAATTCTGATTTTTCGAAATGTCGGCGGGAACAAAATAACAAATGAAATCACGATCTCAATGACAAACATAAATGCGACCGATGCAACGCCAAACCAGTCAAGAGTGTTGTGGAGGTGCCAGCTGATCCAATTGGGTAGCGGTTGGGTCTCGTAGTGGTATTGCAATGCCGAGAAATTGCGCCATGTGGGATCACCACTAGTAAGTTTTGTTACGCCGGACAGAAATGTCAGTTTGAAGGCCAGGCCCCAGATCAGCCAACGTGCGGCAATGGCAGGCTGTTTTTTGTACATGCTTGCTCCGTGCAAGCCAAAAGGAGAGTACAAGACGGCGAGTAAACCCGTTTCGAGTAACAGTATGTCCCACTGGAAAGATAGAAACTCTTGCCCGGCAATTGTGAGAGATAGGTACAGCACCCATAGCATGCCAAAGATGGGGATGGGTGCAATGCTGGTCAGAGCGACGGTGGAGAGAATTACACCCAGCCAACAAAGCGAGGTTAGTAGAGCGTCACTCGGGTAAACCCATAGGAGCGTTGGGAGTTGGTAATAGGCTTCTGTGCCCCAGAGTTCAAATGCGCGTTGCAAGTAGAGGTGAATCGGTAGGAGGCCTTCTACGCCGATGAGTCCATGGATCTGTGGTAGCAGTGAACCAAAGGCGATGAAATAGACCACCGCCAACAATTTTAGGAAAAGCCAACGAGACAACACGAAACGGGGTGGTTCATTGACTTCTATCACCGCGGTCTGTTTCATACCCTATAATTGGTTGTAGCCTCACCAAACACACCGTATTGGGACGTCGTTCAATGGTAGGACACGCGGTTCTGGTCCGTGTAATCGGGGTTCGAATCCCTGCGTCCCAGCCATCTTTTCATTGCGTGCGCATCGGGTGGTCGATGGGCACAACCGTCCCACGAGAGTCGAGTTCAGCCGGCTTCCGGAGCCTGGCTTCAAGACTATTCGCTGTGCTGGATCTTAAAAACCGTTGCGGCGAGGGCACCGCCGACGAAGGGACCAACCAGATACAGCCAGAGATCACCGAGGCCACCGCCCCCGAGCAGCGCATGGGCCAGGATCGGCCCTGTGCCGACGGCAGGGTTGAACGCGCCCCCGGAGACTGGCCCCCCGGCAAACGCCCCGGCGGCCACGGTGAAACCGATGGCGAGGCCGTAGAAGGAATTGCCTGACGTCGAGTCCGCGGTCGCAACGTTGAGGACCACGAGCGCCAGCGCAAAGGTATAGAGCACCTCCACCAGTAGCGCGGCGGCTATCGTGGCCTCAGCCGACGGCGCCGGTGCGAACGTCGACCCGAGTATCAGTTGCACGATGACCGTCGCGAGAAACGCACCGGCAAGCTGTGACGCCATGTACGGAGCGACACTCCCGGCGTCGATTTTCCCTCTCATGAAGACGGCAAGGGTCACCGCGGGGTTGTAGTGGGCGCCCGAGATGTGTCCTCCCATATACACCATCACCATCAGGGCGGCGCCGATGGCCAGCGGAGCAAACTCAGTGCCCCCCAGGACGGTGAGACCGATTGTCAAGACCAGAAAGAATGTGCCGATGAATTCCGTTACGTAGTTCTTCATGAGTGGCTCCGTCGTGTTCTTGGTTTTTGTTCAACCTATTGTGTCTGTAAGGATCATAACGCGACAGAACAAGTCACACTAAAACTCTAGTTTTGCGCCGAATGTTGGGAATACTCCGGGCCCTTCCTCCACATTGAGTCCCGTTCGTTCTTGGAGAGGAGCAACTGTTCTTCGCGACTTGTTTTGAGGCGAAAATTCCGTAGCTTAGAAAGCTTCATTTACTGCGAAATACAGACCACTCGATCCATCCCGCCCCCATGCATAGTCGATTGCAAGGTTTGAGCGCCGATTCTTGTCTAGTTTGATCCGGAGCCCTATGCCTGCCCCGGGCACCCAGTGCTGAGTTTGATTAGTTGCATCGTCGCTCAAGCGACTGGTATTGAGAAACGATACGGCGCCGAAGAGATCGTCCGCGGTAAGGCCGACACGATATTCGACTTCCGCATAAAGCCAGTCACGTCCTCGAAAACGACCAGATCGATAACCTCGTGCGGTACGGCCATACGTATCCCAACCGACACTCGGTAAATCAAAGTACGGTGGTTGGCCAGAGGGTGTCAGCCACGCCAACCCCCACAAGGCCACACCCTGACGGCGATTTCGTGAAAGTGGTTGATACGCTCGCCCTTCAAGCTGAAAACTATCCCAGTTTCGATCGCTGCCGAGACCTGTCCGATAAAACGTGTATGCCGCTTTACCGAAGACGCCGCGTGCAGGGTTTAGTGGGTGGTCTCGTTGGTCGAAGATAAGATTTAGGGAGACACCTGAGGAGGTCGTGTTACTGAGCGCGATTCCATTGTTTTTGAGCAGTGCTCTGTTGTTGATGGCATCAGTGACCAGTGCGATACCGTGATGTGTATCAAGGTGATACCCAAAGCCGAATTCAAGATTGTTCCAGACCGGCCGTAACACGACTTGGTGGAGTCGGTACCACGTATAGTCAACGTCAGCGGATGGCATTGACCGACTGCTACTGCCGAGGCCATGAGTCTGTTCGAGATAATCATAGAAACGCCAATCACCTGCTAAGTGCCACGAGTTGTTTGGAGCATAAAGATCAGATCGCCCCACAATCAACGTTTGTTTTTTAGTCGTGACGGTCGCTGAAAGCAGTGTTGAGGACAGGCGTGTGGTCAGAGGGTTTCCCCAGTAATTCGTGACCGTGGCGAGTGCGCCGCCCGAGAGACCAAGCGCCGGATTACTGCCGAATGTTGGAAACAGAAAGACCCGAGTGTTGTCCGTGTCTTCAATAGGTGTTTCGGTTGTTTCTTCAGCGTCACTATCACGAAGCAGTAGCGCTTTGATGATGTCGCCTAGGTCACGGTGCGAGGACTTGTCGGCTGATGCCGATTGGGCCGAGACAACAAACGGATGTTCAGATAGAGAAAGTCCGATTATGAAAAATAGAATGAACGTTGCACCGATTCGGCACAGTTGAACGGTCATACTTCAAGCCAGCGTGATTGGTTGTCGTCGTGACGGACCTGGATTTCATTACGGAGTCCTCGGAAAGTCGGTGGTGGCTGGTTGAGTAAAAGCAATGGCTGCGCGTACGTCCCAGTCCATTCCATGAACAGTCGTACCTAATCTCTCTGAATTTTGATGTTGGGATTCACGGTGAATCGTACTAGTCGACGCTGATACCGGCAGCGTCGGCTAGGAGCGGATAAAACTGTAAAAACACATTGTCGCGTGCGGCGTGGTCAACGTGACACGTATAACAACCTTGGTTCTTCGGGAATGGCTGTGCGCTGGTTCTGGCACGATCGCCGCCACCAAAATCATAGTAGGCCCATCCCTCGTTGACTCGTGACGAATCTTTAACCGCTAATTCGACCGCGAAGACATCAGCGGCGAAGCGGCCATGTCGTGCCGGCATGGCATCGTTCTCTGTTCCGCGCACCAGCAGTGCGAGCATTGTGCCTTCGCGGAATTCTCCTGTCCGAACAAAGTAATCATAGGACGTTGGTTCCATGAGGGTGTGATTAAACGACTCACGGCGGGGTGTTTCTTCGTTATAGCTCAGACCGAGTGAGGTGCCGACGAGAGTCCATCGTAGGTAATCGGGCGGAAGTTGCAGTGCGCCGTCACGGTCGTACACTGGCATTTGATAATTTTCGTTGCTGTTGGCCGTGGTTTGCGCAAATAGCGTGAAGACCATACTGGTTCCGATAATTAAACAGGCGATGACGAAGACGAACGGTTGATTCTGTTTGATATATTGCACGTGGTCTCTCCGATCAAACTTCAGTTAAACAGGCGCCACATTTGTGCGACGACAAAGCAGACAGTAAATCCCATAGCGAGTGGCAACACGGTCGCAAGCATTGTCCATCGCGCACTACGTGTTTCCCTAAAGATGGTATAGATCGTCGTCGAGCACGGATTATGAAGCAAGCTAAATAACATTAAATTTACGCCGGTTAAAAGTGTCCAGCCGCTTCCCCGAAGCAAATCACTCGTTGCCGTTGCACTTTCAAATTCAAACATGACTCCTGTTCCAGCGCCACCCGTTAACTGGTCAGTTAACACCGTCAACATCAAAATGGTTGGGATGACGATTTCATTGGCCGGAATAGCGATGATATAAGCCACCAAAATGACACCATTAAGACCAAGAAACACACCGAGAGGGTTGAGCCAGGCCACCGCGTGCTCCGCGATACTCAGTGTGCCGATGGTAACGTTGGAACTTAACCAGATTACAGCCCCGGCCGGAACAGCGAAGACGACAGCACGCCAGAGCACGATCAATGTTCGATCAATGATCGACGTGTACAGTGTCTGTAAGACGCGCGGCGGCCGATACGGTGGGAGTTCGAGACTAAAACTTGTTGCTTGGCCACGAAGCACGGTTTGAGATAGGAGCCACGATGAGAAAAACATCGTGGCCACACCGAGTAGGGCGATTCCAACAACCGCGGAAGCGGATGCCAATCCGGCAAGATGAGCGGGCGCCAGTGCGCCGATAAAAATTGTTGCGATGAGAATTTGAGTCGGCCACCGCCCATTGCAGAGTGAAAAATTGTTGGTGAGAATCGCAATGAGCCTTTCTCGCGGACTATCGATGATGCGCGTAGCAACTACCCCTGCCGCGTTACAGCCGAATCCCATACACATGGTTAAGGCCTGTTTGCCATGTGCACCTGCGCGTCGAAACAGAGAATCAAGGTTAAATGCCACGCGCGGTAGGTAGCCAAAGTCTTCAAGTAATGTGAACAGCGGAAAAAAAATGGCCATTGGCGGCAACATCACTGCGACTACCCAAGCGGTAGCGAGGTAAACTCCGTCGAAGAGGAACCCGTTTACCCACCAGGGGAGTCCTATTGATTCGCCGAATGTACGTAACAGCGGATGCAGGGTGTCGATAAGTAACGATGCCAGCATTGCCGACGGAACATTAGCTCCTTCGATCGTGGTCCAGAAGACCACGGCCAGAATTAAGAGCATTACAGGAAAACCGACCCACCGATTGGTCAAGAGTCGGTCGAGCGCCCAATCGATATCAACGCTGGTCTTTTTGAGTCCGCGCACCTGCGATGTCGCAGTAATTTGTTCTGCTGCATGGAACGTACGTTCTGTCATCTTGTCTTGGAAATCGGCGGGTAGTTCCCACCGCAGTCTTTGTGCTTGTGCAAGGACTTTGGACCGTTTGTCTTCTGATATTTCTGGCGCATTCTCGGTAATTGTGTCGTCTCCGATTCGTCCAAGTTCACCGGACCGAACGGCATCAATGACCGCATCGTCTGCGGTCAGAAGTCTCTGCGATACCCATCGGCTGCTTGGGAGTCCAGGAAAGGTTTCTTCGACAACCGTCATGAGTGATGCCACTGCTTGTTCGACCGACTGGTCATGGCGTGCGATGCGGTACGGTGTTGTCTGGGTTGAACCGGTTGCCACGTCGTGAGCCGCGTCGAGTAGTTCGTTGATGCCTATGTTCGAACGTGCCACGCCCGTAATTACCGGCACGCCAAGTTGCTGTTCGAGTCGTTTTGGGTCGGTCCCAATGCCGTGACGTCGTGCTTCATCAGTTAGATTGAGATATACGATGACACGGTTAGTAATATCCAAAATTTGTAAGGAGAGGTTGAGATTACGCTCCAGTCTGGTTGCGTCAACAACTACGACGGTGACGTCGGGGCGCCCGAATAAAATAAATTCTCGTGCCACTTCCTCATCAACACTTCCAGCTTGTAAGGAATATGTACCCGGCAAGTCGACAAGTTTTATTCGCTTATTGCGGTGGGCAAATGCACCTTCAGCGCGCACGATTGTTTTCCCGGGCCAATTGCCGGTGTGCTGCCGTAGTCCCGTCAGCGCATTAAAGACAGTGCTCTTTCCGACGTTTGGATTGCCTGCAAGTGCAATGAGGATGTCCCATTTATTTGGGTTGAGACCAAGTCTGAGAAGACTTTCTTTCCGGTACGTAGCTGCACTACTAGACACGCGCATCGGATGTTCCATCGCTACTTGGAGTGGCAGAGTGATCGGAGATGCGCTCAACGGCAATCCAAGATGATTGCGTTGATCGCAATGCGATGAGTGCACCACGAATGCGATAGGCGATGGGGTCACCACTCGCACTCGTTAACTCCCGTCGAACTTTGGTTCCTTGAATGAGACCGAGGTCCAACAGGCGTCGCCGCTGAGGGCCCTGACAGGCTTTGGAGATAGCAAGTACACGGACCGTTTCCCCCGGGCCAATGTCATGTAGTGTTGTATTTGTCGTGTCGGCGCGTTCTCCAAGAGGTAGTTCCCGTATGGTGATATTTCCTGCGGCAATGGAGTCGATGTCCCACTCACGACCACCGGACCGCACGCGAACGGCGTGCATCGAACGATCGATGATGTCGAGACGATGGCCTAGCGAGAGCCCGTCATTGAGTAACGCGTCATAGATTTCACGCGGTTCGTCTTCGAGATGAATGATTTCCACGGTGCGACCTGGTTCTGATGCGACAAGAGAGATTCCCCTGTTAGGGGGGACGTCTCCAGCCGCTGTGGGAATTGGGTCTCCATGAGGGTCCCACGGTGGATGGCCAAGTTGGGTGTCCAACGCATCTACTTCTGCCGTCGATAGCGTGTGTTCCATACGCTCGGCCTCGTCATGCCATTCAGTAGCGGGGACACCGGTGCGGTCGGCAAGGTACCGTTCCCACATTCGATGAGTGCGCACAATTCGTAGAGCTGACAGTAGTCCTTCTTCTGTTAGCGTCAGCCCGTGGATATCGGCAGAGACTAAGCCCATCGCTGTAAGGCGAGAAAGTAACGCAGCGGCGTGATCCCGTGATGTCTCAAGTTGTCCAGCGAGACTTTCAAGTGACGTCTGGCGGTTCGCGCTGTGGCACGTGTAGAGATGCTTAATAGTGTCTTCGAGTCTGGTCCGTTCATCCAGCGATGTTAGTCGTTGCAGCCGCGGGAGGATTCCTTTTTTCGGCCAAAATAAAGCAGCGACCGCTCCAAGTGTTACACAGAAAATCGATAGCGAAAGAAGAGGATCCGGCATGGTCGAGTGGTTGTGTTTTTGACTAACCAAAAAAAAAGTCTTCATTAGTCTAAACGATCTTTACCTGATACTATCGACTTCTTGTGGGTCAAGGATTTCGTGTTCGTTTCAACTAGAGAGGCTTTCATGCGCCATCCATTTATCAATTCGATCTTTGTGTTTCTAGCTTTTGTCGTTTTGGGTCTACCGAACGTGGTTAATGCCCAGTCGGTCATTACACGGGGCGAAGCGATCGGCGCTTCGCCGGTGGTTGATTTGGCTCAGGCTCTCCGGTCGGTTCATCGGTATTCTGATCAAACTGTAGTTCTTGAAGGTGCTGTCAAGAGAGTCTGTCAAATGAAGGGCTGTTGGATGGAACTGATGCCCAAGGGTGTTGACCGAGGTATCCGTGTGACATTTAAGGACTATGCCTTTTTTGTTCCGACCGATTCGACGGGATACGCAGCGCGGCTCGAGGGTATGTTTGAAGAGAATCTTTTTTCAAAAAGTGACGCAGATCACCTCATCGCTGAAGGTGTCACGTTACAAAGAAACGCTGATGGGACAGCGACAGAGGTAAGTTTTGTCGCGCAGGCTGTTGAGCTCAGGCAGTAACTGAGTATTATTCTTGGACGCTCACGTCAACGTGAGCCGTGGTCCAGCAGCACTGATCGCCGCCTCCACCATTTCCGGAGATGTCGTTGACCGTCACGATTAAACGGTAATCACCGGGTTCGGTAAAGGTCGCAATCGTGGTGGTTTCGCCACCAGATAAATCTTCAAACGCATGGCGGTCTTGGTCGTTGGGAAGCACAATCGCGCCAATGACCTGTGGCATCCTGCCTTCAATGTCATTCGACTCGAAGGCAAACTCGACGTCAGCAGGGCCGCGGTAGAGTTCCCATCGTAGCGTAAGCGGTGGCCGTTCTCGACCACGCCGTGGGTGTTGTGGCGGATTTGTCAGTGGGACATCGGAGGCATGCGTCCACAATTCCAGTGGCTGTCCGACGGTTGCTGTGTAGGAAGTCTGGACACCACGTGAGGGGCCTTGCAATGTGTCGCCGCCTGGAGCGACCTGTAGTGTGGGGGGGACATTCCCATCGGCACGATTTAAAAACATATCGACGTAGTACGCTGGGTTTAGCCAAAACGTGACAACAGACTGTTGGTTATTGGCCGTAAGTGTCCACGTGAATTCCTGATCTTCGGCGTCGGCCGGCACGGTAATTGAAAAAACGCCCCATTCTCGCCCAGGAAAAAAATGTGCCGGTTGTCCCATGTCCGGTCCCCCAGGCTCAATCCTGTTGTCGGGGCCGATAGGGATGTCGAGCGGTTCCTCGTTACGGTTGAAATACCCAAGCAGGATCGTGAAGGTTCCGTCGTCGTTTTCATACCAGCCTTCAAGCGCCGGAAAAACGGCTTCGCCACGCACACCTTCTGGTTCAAGTGACAGTGGGGCGCGTGGAGGCTGTGCAAAGATGACGCTATCGCCCACGATGACGACGCTAGCTACGATGACGAGAAGACGAATTAGACAACGACGATGCCGCATGAGTTTTCCTGCTGGGGCTTTGCTGTTAGAGAAACAGACCCCGGGAGTCGTCAGATTAGACGACTCCCGGGACCGAAAAAGCTAGTTGTTGTTGTCGGCAGACTCGCGTGCTTCCACGAGCGAGTCATATTCCTCGTCGGTGAAATACGTAACGTTTACCCACGCGTGCGCCATCTCATCAACGGTGCGATCACCATAACCAACCCACACGTTCGGGTCTGGATTCGAGCGGTTAGCTATTGTGTTGTCGTGCCATGCCGTTACCTTCATGAGCGTGCCTTTGGGCAGTAATGGTGCGGCGCCGTCGGCGTACTGGTAACTGTTATGCCAATTAAAATTGAAGTCACCCACGTGGCTTAATACTTCGCGGCGCCCGGTCGGCAAAATAGCTTCTATTGCCATGGCCTTGCCTCGGAGGTGCATGTGTGGCTGGAAGCTCTCAATCCGTGCAGCACGTTTCAGAGGAAAAAATCCTTGGGTGACGGCGATTGTGTTTGGTTCAATATCTAAACCATTTGTCGCGCCCATCAGATGTAACACCTGCCTGTTTTTCGGTTCTTCACCCTTTGGATAAAAGTAGACGCCGAGTTTAATAGTGTCAGTGATTTCTTCGCCGCTGGCTGAATAGTGCACATCCCAAATAATACGGGAGTCTGGGAGCATGAGGACCCCACTACCTGGTCGCATCACTCGACCTTGTTTTCCAACGGCCCATTCCATGAACAGTCCTGAGTTGGCGAGAGGATCATTGTCATCGGTCGCATTTGGATTTAGGAGCAGCGGGTCTGTCTCGTCTTGTTCAAGTCGTGCGATGACATGGTGTGTAATTTTTCGACCAGCTTCCGTGCCTGGTCGAACTTCGATCGCACGTACCCATCGAGGTTCGGTCAGCCCGGTATCGGAAATCGGTTTCCACCACGCATCATTCGCTTCAGCGGGCATGGTGAATGGGTCGGACTCAACGATAAGATCGGGCGGTCCGCCGAACCGATCTGCAAGATACCACCTAGCTTGGTCTGGCCACTCGAGGGCAGTTGGCATATCGGCAGGGTTCCCGCGAGGCGCTCCGCCATCCACCCAGCGGACGACGGTGTCGATTTCAGCGTCAGTCAGCGACCGGTCATTCTTGAATTCTGATATACCGACGGTGCGGTCGATATGCCATGGTGGCATCTGACGAGTCGATACGCGGTCTTTGATCGAGCGGGCCCATGGTCGCGATTCTTGATACGTAACGAGTGACATCGGCGCAATCGAGTTGGGCCGGTGGCAGGCCTCGCACTTGGCTTGGAAGATCGGCGCGACATCTTTCGAAAATGTTGGCACTTCGTCTTCGGCTGCAAAAGCGGTTCCTGTACCGAATGCAGCGAGTGCAACGGTCAGAACTGCGAGAAATAGCGCACCTTCAAACCTGAGGATCATGATTGTGTCCCTTTCGTCATTTGTTCGCTTGGCAACCTGTTCGAGACTGCTAAGCAGACAACTACAGTCTAGTGCGCTTTTATTTGAATCTCCATAAAAGATCATTTGTTCATAAACTAATAATCAACGTGCGTGTTCATTTGCCTTATTTGTCTTCCGTCAGAAGCCTTGGAAAGCAGTCGCCTGTTGTCATTGCGGTCGCTGTTGTTCTCTTGGTCGTTCTCGTTGGTGTGGGGGTGTTATCCGGTCAACGCGGTGGGGCATTTCGTGCGTCGCGGGACCATCCGGCAATTCGATATACCGATGGGACAGTCGACAATATGGTTGTCGACCTCAATGCTGACCTCGAGTCAGGAGCAGCCAGTTTAAGCTTTGATGAAGTGAGCGGGTATCTCCCGTCAGTACTTGATTTTCTGAATATACCCAAAGAATCACAATTATTGGTTTTTTCGCCGACGAGTCTTCAAGCTGATTTGATTCGGTTTGATAATCCGCGTGCAGTTTTTTTTACCGATGACGTCGCAGTCGGATGGGTTCGTGGCGCAGAGGTTCTTGAGTTAGCCGTCCAAGACCGACAACAAGGGACGGTGTTCTACACACTCAGTCAAGCGGAAGCGGCTCGACCGCAATTTGAGCGGCGCGAAAATTGTCTCGCGTGTCATTTGTCGTGGGACACACTCGGCGTGCCGGGTCTGCAGGTGCTCAGTATGTTTCCGATGCCGAAGGATAAAAACGCCTATGCAAGTGGGCATGTTACCGACCATCGTAGTCGTTTACAGGACCGATGGGGCGGTTGGTATGTCACTGGCGAACACGGTGGTGTGGCACACATGGGAAACGTGGAAGTGGTGGATGTTGACGACCCACAAGCCACGTTTGGTGTTATTCCCGATGTGCGTCCGTCCATGGAGGGTACTTTTGATTTAGCGGGCTATCCTTCGTCTTATAGCGATATTGTTGCCCTGATGGTGCTTGAGCACCAGGCTCATATGGCGAATCTCATTACGCGTCTGGGCTGGGAAGCCAGGCGTGTTGAGCACCGCGAATCAATGACTGCGCCCTCAGATCGTGGACGGAGCACGGATGATGGTCGATTTAACGAGCTTGTCGATGAGGCTGCTGTTGAATTGGTTGACTACTTGTTGTTTGTTGATGAGGTGCCAATACCGAGCGGTATCGCTGGTACGTCCGGGTTTGACACGGTCTTTTCCCAGCGTGGTCCATTTGATCAACGCGGCCGGTCACTGCGGGAATTCGATCTAGAGGATCGACTGTTCCAGTATCCGTGCAGTTACATGATTTACACCTCTTCGTTTGATGCGCTTCCCGCTCGTGCACTCGAAACGGTGTTCGCGAGATTATGGGCGGTGCTCTCGGGCGAGGTGACTGAAGCGCCCTACGATCGCTTGTCGTATACCGAGAGGCAGGCAATTGTGGAAATCCTTATCGATACGAAAACGAACCTTCCAGACTATTTTGTTCCGTTATCGGCTGCTGTGCCCTGACCTCGCATCGGGGCATCGGTGTTTCACGGGATGAGTGTTTCGGCGACAGAACCAGCGGACAATCAGACCACGCCGTACGCAAGCATCGCGTCAGCCACTTTTTGAAAGCCCGCAATATTCGCACCGCGCGCGTAATTAATAAAACCATTGTCGTCGGTTCCATGTTCACGGCATTGGTCCGTTGTCTGTCGAGGCGAACAGGATTCGTTAGTTGTTGTTGGGTTTTTTTAGCAGCGCTGCTAGGTCTCTCGCGGTGCCCGGCAGGCGGTCATCACCAAGACTGAGCATCCATGCTGGGTATGGCACAGGCGTTGCACTTACTTCGTCTAGTTGAGTCATTTCTTCATTGGTCAGTTCAAGATCGATAGCACCGAGATTGTCGTCGAGTTGCTCCATCTTTTTTGCTCCGATGATAATGCTGGTGACTGCGCGTTTTGCCAGAAGCCAAGCCAGCGCAACCTGTGCAATGGAGGCATGATGCACTTGGGCAATTGGTCGCATCGCATCGATGATGTCGAATGCTTGGTTCTTGTCGATCGGAGGAAAGTCAAACGATGTGCGCCGTGCATCTGCATCATTAGACCCGTCACGCGTAAATTTCCCTGAGAGAAACCCCCCGGCTAATGGACTCCATACGAGAAGACCAAGGCCTTGGTCTTCGATAAGTGGGATGGTGTCTCGCTCGATGTCACGCCCGGCCAAAGCGTAGTACGACTGCGTGCAAATGAATGATTCGAGGTTTTGTTGGTGGGAAATCCCCAATGCTTTCATGAGTTCCCATGCTTCGAGGTTTGAGCAGCCGATGTAACGTACCTTTCCAGCTTTAACGAGGTCGGTGAGCGCGCGAAGCGTTTCTTCGATGTGTGTTTCTGGGTCGGCACGGTGTATTTGGTACAGGTCGATGTAATCAGTGCCGAGTCGCTTCAGACTTGCGTCGCAGGCTTGCATGATGTGCAGTCGAGACAGCCCCACCTCATTCGGGCCTTTGCCCATTCGGCCGCGGACCTTAGTTGCGACCACGACCTCGTGTCGTTTGTTTCGGAGCGAACGGCCAAGAATTTCTTCAGAGTCTCCGGTTGAGTAAACATCTGCCGTATCAAAAAAATTAATCCCGGCATCAATCGAACGGTTGACCAGTGCGTCCGCTTCCTTCTGGCCAAGTGCACCGATTAGTTCCCATTCTGTGCCGAACGTCATTGCTCCCAGGCAGAGTTCAGAGACGTATACACCCGTGTGACCTAGACGTCGATATTTCATGAGTGCATTGTAGTCTCCTGTTTGTGTTGAAACCGATCACTGATTCTGATTCAAACTTATTCGTTTGCAGCAAAAAACTGATTACAATTGCTGAAGCCCTTCGTTAGGGTAAGAAGGATCGTCCGAATGACACTACGCGTCCTCGCGGTTGCTACGGCGTTTCTTTTCCCCTTACAGACAATTGACATCACGACCGTTCTCAATAACGCAACTGCGTATGTTGAACGTTACGAGCCGGCCCTTGGATTGGTAATTGCGGAGGAGGAATACGATCAGCGAGCTCCTCTAACAGACCTCGCATTTCGGGCTACGGGGGTCCCTTCCGGTAATCGGTATGCCAGCGCCACCGGTCGTCGTTCACTAAGGGCTCGTCAGGAGTACCACGAGCAACGGACGAAGTCTGACTTTCTCATGTTGCGATTACCTACGGCCGAAAATCAGTGGGTTGGTTTTCGGGTAGTGGTCGAAGTTAATGGTCGTGAGGTCCGGGATCGGATGGACCGCGTACAAGACGTTTTAACGCGACCAACGGAATCCGCGATTGAGCAGTGGCGGGCCATGGCGGACGAAAGCGCCAGATTTAATCTTGGTGATGTACTGCGCAGTACAAATGTTCCGACGTTTGCTCTTGTTGTGTTGCATCGAGAGCATCGTGATCGATTTGAATTTAAACATGTTGATGAGGATCGGATCGAAGGTCGAAGAGTGTGGGTGATTGAATTTAAAGAGGTTCGTGGTCCGACCCTGATCATCGATCCGATAAAAGGGATTAACGTGCCAACCCATGGTCGGCTGTGGATTGATCCGGCGGATGGCCTAGTCGCCCGCTCCGAGCTAAAGACGGGACAGCCAGAGGGCGAACTTGAATCAGAAATTACAGTTCGCTACCAACCCCAGACAGACCTTGGCGTTTGGGTGCCGCGCGATATGCGAGAAAGTTACAAAAGTCGAGGTGGAAACTTGTTCGAGGGTCATGCTCGGTATTCGGATTATCAGCGTTATGGCGTGCAAGTTGAAGAAGCGGTGCCAATTGACGATCAAGAGCCCCCACGCTCAGGACGCTGAACGAGGGGCTGAGTTAACGGTTGTTCCACTGGTCGAGCATCCAGTCCCCCGCCTCTTTCAGTGCAGGAATGTAGCCGCCCATTGAGTAGTGACTTACGTTTTCGAGGGCCGTAAAGGCGGTGACGTGCCCGCCTTGCTCTAGGGCGCGGACGGCTTCTTCGGCTGGACCGAACGGAACGACCTCGTCGGCTCTACTATGGATAATGTGGACCGGCATGTCAGCTACAGCCGTGACGTCATCATCGCCCGGTGACCCGGCGATCGGAATTGCCCCAGTGAAGAAATCTGGATGCTGTGTGGCGAAAAACCACGTGCCTCGTCCTCCCATACTGAAACCTGTGACCAGGATACGAGAGCGGTCAACCGCATAGTTGTCGATGACCTGTTTTAGAACATCCATGACGGCGCGGTCAGCGGTATCGTCTGTCCAACGACGGATAGGGGCATCAGGGGCGACAATGATGGCTCCCCAGTCACGTAGCGCCGGCTCGAAAATTCTACGCATATTAAGACTGCCGTAGTAAGAGCTCTGCTTTCCGCCCGGATGGAGAGCCAGCACGAGAGGAGGGGGGTCTGTTTCGTCGTAGTTTGCGGGGATCGAGAGTGCGTATGGCATTTCACCACCGCCTTCGATATTGAATACTAGGTGCTCAATGGCGGGCTGGCCACCCGTTTGAACTAACGTTCCGAGGGTCACGGCGAGTAGCAGAGTTCTCATGAGCCTTTATCATAGACAGTTCATGAACGTACGTACGCGATTTGCCCCAAGTCCCACCGGATATCTGCATATTGGTGGCGTGAGGACTGCCCTGTTTAACTGGCTCTTTGCCCGCCACCACGGCGGCCAGTTTATTCTCAGAATTGACGATACCGACCACGAACGTAACGTGGAAACGGCCCTCCAGCCAATTCTTGATGGTTTTCGTTGGCTTGGTATTGACTGGGATGAGGGTCCGGAAGTTGGTGGTCCGCATTCACCCTATTTTCAGTCACAGCGTTCCGACCGTTATGAACAAGCGGTTACTCAACTCCTCGAGTGTGGTTTGGCGTATCGGGATTACGCCACGCCAGAGGAGACGAATGCGGAGCGCGAGTTGGCGCAGCAATCAAAGGAACGCTTCATTTACAGTCGACGCTGGATGGCAGAAACGGAGACCGAGGCTGCCGCCTTTGAGCGCGACGGTCGCCGTGCCGTCGTGCGTCTAAAAATGCCAAGAGAGGGCCGTTGTGAGTTCGATGATGTGGTCCGTGGGCGTGTCCAATTTGCATGGGAACTCGAACAAGACCATGTCATCAGGCGGGCCGACGGAAGCTATCTCTATCACTTGGCCAGCACGGTCGATGATCATGATTTCGAAGTCACTCACGTTATACGAGCTGTGGAGCACCTCTCCAATACGCCTCGACAGATCTTTATTGCACAGGGACTCAGTTACGACCTACCGCGCTACGTTCATCTACCCTACGTCGCCGAACCCGGTAGTAGTAACAAACTGAGCAAGCGAAAACTTACCAAGTATCTTAAGCATGATGATTTTAAGAAAATTTATAGCCACGCGGCTGAGATCATGACGACGCTTGGTGTGTCAATCGAACCGGAATCTTTCAATCCGGTACTCGTTGATTTCTATCAGCGCGTAGGTTACCGGCCAGAGGCTCTTGTCAATTATTTGTTATTGCTGGGATGGTCACTTGATGATCGGACGGAACACTTTACGCGGGATGAGATGGTGAAGCTTTTTAATTTAGAACGAATTAATCAGTCGCCAGCAAGTTTTGACCCACAGAAGATGATGGCATTTGAAGAGCGATGGATGCAGGTGTTGCCGCTTGATGAGAAAGTGGCAGTTGTTGCACCCTACCTCACCCAACTTGGCCTGTTATCACCAGTACTGTCGTCTGAGGAGAACGTACGATTGCGCGCAGTCGTGGTGGCGGTTGGGGATCGATTGAAGGTTGCAGGTGACATTGTTAACTATTCAGCATTCTTTGAAGACGACTCCGCCTTTACGTATGACCTAAAAGCATTTTCAAAAAGACTCCAAGGCGAAGGTTCTGCAGAGAGACTTCTCGCGTTTCGCAAAGCGCTGGAGGCCTTAGTTAAATTTGATGCCGAAACGATTGAGGTTGGACTGCATGATTTTGTTGCTACGAATGACATCAAGATTGGCGCGATTATTCATGCCGTTCGGATTGCCGTAACGGGAAAAGCAGTTGGATTTGGATTATTTGAGGGCATGGCACTTCTTGGTCGGGACGCTTGTCTCGCTAGAATTGATAGAGCCTTGGCACTTGCCAACAACGAGGACACACCGTGACCAGTAAGAACCCACCCAAAACAGCCTTGACCGATGACGCTGGGGCACCAGGACTCGATTTCATCAGGCGAATTGTGCACGATGACCGAAAGGCTGGTGTCAACAACCGTTGTGTTCATACGCGGTTTCCTCCGGAACCGAATGGGTATTTACATATTGGGCACGCAAAAGCAATCTGTCTCAATTTTGGTATTGCTGAAGAACACGGGGGACTCTGTAATCTTCGGATGGACGATACAAATCCAGAAACTGAGGACCAAGAGTTTGTGCGCGCAATCGAACAGGACGTCCTGTGGCTGGGTTTTGATTGGAGCGACAGATTTTATTACGCCTCAGATTACTACGAACGTTTATACGACTGTGCTGTGACGTTAATCCAAAAAGGTTTTGCCTACGTCGATGACCTTCAGGGTGACGAGGTTAGTCAATACCGTGGTCGCTGGAATGAACCAGGGCGGAATAGTCCGTCTCGCGATAGAAGCGTTGAAGAAAACTTAGACCTGTTCAAGCGGATGCGCGCCGGAGAATTTGCTGATGGGACGCGGACGCTCCGTGCAAAGATTGACATGGCGGCCCCGAACATGAACATGCGGGACCCAACCATTTACCGGATTCGGCGCCAGCCACATTATCGTCGAGCGCAGGAATGGGTGGTCTATCCGACCTATGACTTTACGCATCCACTATCAGATGCGTTTGAAGAAATAACGCACTCCCTCTGCACGCTTGAATTCGAAGACCATCGGCCTCTCTACGACTGGTATTTGCAGGTGCTTGAGTGGGCGGATCCGCCCCGTCAGATCGAGTTTGCGAGATTGAATCTGACGTATACGGTGTTAAGTAAACGCAAGCTTTTGGAACTCGTTACTGGCGGTCATGTGAACGGGTGGGATGACCCACGGATGCCGACCTTGAGTGGTATGCGACGGCGCGGCTATCCACCGGCAGCGATTCGTGATTTTTGTGGCCGCATCGGAATTGCGAAAGCGAACAGCGTGGTGCAGGTGGCTCAGCTTGAGGATTCCGTTCGTCAGCAATTGAATCGGCAGGCTCCACGTGTGATGGCGGTCCTAGAACCGGTGAAAGTCGTGATTGAAAATTATCCAGAAGATCAAACAGAGGAGCTGGATGCAATTAACAATCCTGAAGATGAAAGCGCTGGTGTTCGGAAAGTTCCGTTTTCGCGCGAGCTGTACATTGAGCGAAACGATTTCAATGAAGATCCCCCGAAAAAATTTTTCCGCTTAGCCCCCGGACGAGAAGTTCGATTGCGCTATGCCTACTTTGTAACTTGCCGGGATGTCGTGAAGGATGCAAAAGGCAACATTGTAGAACTTCGCTGTACCTACGACCCGGAGACGCGAGGAGGGTACGCTCCGGATGGTCGGAAAGTTCGTGGCACGATTCACTGGGTATCTGTTCCTCATGCCATTAATGCTGAGGTCCGTCTTTATGACCACTTATTTACGGTCGAAAATCCTGAGGACGTACCCGATGGCGACGATTACAAAGATACCCTCAACCCGCATTCCGTGGAACGACGCTCAGGCTGTTGGGTTGAACCAAGTGTAACTAGTCCGACGGTCGGGACGTGCTATCAGTTTGAGAGGCTTGGTTACTACTGTGTAGATGCGGATTCTATAGAGGGTGCACCGGTGTTCAATAAAACAATTGGTTTGCGGGATACGTGGGCTAAACTCCAGAAAAAGTAACGAGTTGAGAGAGCGCTAAATTTCAGGAGGAAGATCATGCGGACTTTGATTTTCGCCGTTGTGGCTGGGTTTGTTGGTGTCAGTGCCGGGTATGGGGTCCAGCATGATGTGAGCGGCACGTGGAATTTTGTTGTTGAGCTTGATATTGGTGGCGGTGAGCCCACGTTCGAGTTCGTGCAACAAGGCGACACTTTATCTGGAACGTATGAAGGTGCGTTTGGAACTGCACCTATTACTGGAACGGTTACCGGGGATCAGATTGAATTTCGTTTTGGCGAAGAGGGAAATGAGGCGGTTTATGTAGGCACCATTAATGGCACTGTTATGTCTGGAACCTGTGACTACGGCGGTGCAGGTGAGGGGACGTGGGAAGCCGAACGCCAGTAACTACCGTGTATGTCGATTTATCCCGCTAGATCGTGTCGTAGCTTAATGACGAGAACACCGAATCATGACGTGGCCGGGTCGTTGACGCTGGCCACGCCATGTCGCGGTGAAATGTTTTAAGAGATGTCAGGATTCAGAATCGGTGAGGCCTGCTGCACGTTTCCATGTCTGCAACTGGCCGATATGCGTTCCTTCGTGAGCCGACATGATGTACATAACGATGTCTCCTGCCGTGGGAAACATCTTACGAAAATCCTCTGCTGATTCAGCCGCCAATGATTCAGGCGAAGCCTGTTTGACCGCTTCTGCGATACGGGCATGCTGATTGGAGAGTTCGGCGAGCAGTTGGTCTTTCGAGGGAAACAGACCGGCATCACCACTCGGTGTGCCACCAGTTTTGCAGGCTTCTTTCCACTCCTCTGGAAAGGTCGATTCCAGACCAAGGATCTTTGCCAACATGTCTGACGCGCTGGCCAAATGACCGATCGTCCAGGCCGGATGGTTTACTAGGCCGTTGGGCTGCAGCGTCATTTGTTCATCGCTAATGTCTGTAACGATTTTTTTAATGTGTTCCAAGTTAAATGCATATGTGTGGACCAAGTGTTCAACCATCCAAAGACTCCTCAAGAAAATGCTGCGTAAACGGGCCCTAGTATACTGCTCAAAACCAGTAACTATCTCCGAGGACGCCATTGCCGAAACGATTGAATCGCCGTATCTGTCTTGCTTCCCACCCTGTCGGGTTTCCTACGGCAGATGATTTCTCGCTTGTAGAAGATGCCGTAACTGAACCCACAGAAGGCGAGATGCTGTGCCGCACGATCTATCTCTCGCTGGACCCGTATATGCGTGGTCGGATGAATTCCGGTCCATCCTATGCCCCGGGTGTTTCCGTCGGGGACGTTATGGTCGGTGGGACGGTATCTCAGGTTGTGGAATCCAAGCTCGATGGCTATTGCGAGGGAGACTTCGTCCTGACCGCGAATGGCTGGCAAGAGTATGCGCTGTCTAATGGGACAGGCGTACGGAAGCTCGATCCGACGGAAGCACCGCTTTCGACAGCACTCGGTGTACTCGGTATGCCAGGTCACACTGCGTATGTCGGTTTCCTTGATCACGGTCGCCCAAAACCTGAAGACACGGTTGTCGTTTCGGCGGCCTCCGGTGCAGTCGGTGCGATTGTGGGTCAGATTGCGAAACGAGAAGGCTGTCGTGTTGTTGGTGTGGCTGGTGCGTCAGAGAAATGTGATTACGTGACGTCTGAACTCGGTTTTGATGCCTGTGTCAGCCACCTTGCAGACGATTTGCCTGACGCGCTTCGTGCTGCATGCCCGAATGGCATTGATGTTTATTTTGAGAACGTTGGCGGAAAGGTGTTTGACGCCGTGCTTCCACTCTTGAATGATTTTGCCCGGGTTCCAGTCTGTGGCCGAATAGCTAACTACAACCTGACCGAAGCGCCGCCCGGTCCCGACGGTGTTCCGAGATTAATGGGCTTGACCTTGGTACGTCGGATTACGTTCCGTGGGTTTATTGTGTTCGATCACATGGACCGATTTCCTGATTTCCTTCGCGATATGACCGGCTGGATCCGCGACGGGTCGATTTGTTATCGCGAGCATGTTGTGCAGGGGTTGGATGCTTCCGTGTCGGCGTTTCTTGGTCTTCTTCGTGGAGAAAACTTCGGAAAACTTTTGGTGCGCGTATCAGATGATCCGACCCTTATCGATTCCGCATCGTGAAATTCATCTGATACGTCACAATACGAGTTCCGGATGATTAGCTCTGCACGACGCATTCCCAGCGCGCTTGTTTTTATCGCCGGTCTTATTCTTCTTGCTCAACTGATCAGCTACGTCCTTCCGGCCGGTGAGTACGACCGCGATGGAGACCGAGTAATCGCGGGCACGTATCAGACGGTCGAAGCGGACCCGCTTCCACCATTTGCATTTCTTACGGCGGTCCCCAGGGGATTGGCAGACGCACAAGACATTATTTTTTTTGTGTTCATTGTCGGTGGTGCCATCGGGATTGTTCGCGCGACGGGAGTCGTTGATGCGCTTATCAGTGCGGCACTTCGGCGCACAGGAGAGCAACCGGAATGGCTCGTTGCGATCATGGTTGGCATTTTTGCGATCGGGGCATCGACCATCGGGATGGCGGAGGAATATTTACCGTTCGTTCCGATACTTGTAACGATGTGTCTCGCCTTGAAACTGGATGCCGTCGTGGCGGTTGGCATCATTTATATCGGGGCGGGCGTTGGCTACGCATGTGCTGCGCTCAATCCATTCACCGTTCTTATTGCGCAGGACATCGCAGCGGTGCCGCTAACGTCTGGCCAGACGGTCCGATGGCTGTTGCTTCTGATCTGCGTGGGAGTCGGGGTGGACCATCTTCTGCGCTATATGTCACGGCTTAAGGTAGATCCGCAATCGAGTTTGGTTGCTGATGTTGACTACGGCACAGGATTCACATTGCCTGCCACTGAGACCCTGACAAATCGACACGGGTGGATCATTGGGTTACTGATCGTTGCGAGCTCAGGATTTGTATGGGGTGTTGCGACCCAGGGGTGGTATGTCGGAGAGCTGTCTTCAATGTTTCTTGCAATTGCCCTGGCGACAGCTCTTATTGGTGGACTGACTGCGAATGCCGCGGCGCAGTCGTTTTTGGGCGGTGCGGCGGAGATGACAACTACCGCACTACTGATTGGTTTTGCTCGCGCGATTCAGGTGGTCCTGACGGATGCCCAGGTTATCGATACCGTGATTTACGGTTTAGCGCAGCCCTTAGCCATTTTGCCAGCCCACGCTGCGGCTGTCGCGATGCTGGGTGTACAGACCGTGTGTAACCTGTTTGTTCCATCAGGTTCCGCACAGGCCTATGTCACGATGCCGGTGATGGCTCCATTGGCAGATTTGACGGAGGTGACGCGGCAAACGGCCGTGTTGGCCTATCAGTTTGGTGATGGGTTCACCAACATGATCGTGCCGACCAATGCGTTGCTGATGGGGATTTTGGCGTTGGGACGAATCCCCTATTCACGATGGGTTCAGTTCGTTGCGCCGCTCCTCGTCAAGTTCTACGCCGTTGCGGTAATTGCGCTTATTTTGGCAGTGCAATTTGGCTACTGATATTTGGTGCTCTCTCTTTCCGGTTCTAGGCAGTAAAATGGGTTGTTCATGATGCTACCTGCACGATGTGCCCGAACGATGCTTGCCGTTTTGGTGGCGGCTGGATTGTTGTTTGTCGGATGTAGTTCGCCGTCAGAGAACCAGCCGACAGCGGTCGCTGGCGGTAGTGACGAACCGGCGGCCGTGTTCGAGGTTCCGTCCGATGGTGTGACGCTTCGGTTCGTTGATACCCCCGCGTCGGTGGGGTCACTAACGATGCAGACCATTGACGGCGAGTTTTTAGAGATGTCCGATCTGCGCGGAAAGGTCGTACTGGTGAATTTCTGGGCTACGTGGTGTGGTCCGTGCCGTGAAGAAATTCCATACCTTGCGAGCTTGACCGAACGGTACCCCGAGCACTTAGTCGTTATCGGTGTCTCCGAGGACGCGGGTGGGGTTGATATGGTCGAGGCGTTTGCCGACCAGTACGGCGTGAATTACCCGATCGTTATGTCGACGCCTGAGATCAAACGAGCCTTCCCTGGTGTTTTTGCATTGCCCACATCTTTTGTGGTCGATCCCGATGGACAGATGGTCCAAACGCATGTGGGTTTAATCAGCCCTGTTATTTTGGAACAGGAAACGCGGTATTTGAGTTCATTGTCGAATAACGCGACGGTTGAGACCGTTGCTGCCAGCAGTCAAATTCGCTTAGCTAACGCCGCGCAGGCGACCGAGATACCTGGTGTAGACCTGTCCGTGTTGACGTCGGACCAACGCGAAGAGGCACTACGCCGTCTTAATGCGGACGGGTGTCCGTGTGGATGTCAACTAACGTTGGCGCAGTGTCGCATCAACGATTCGTCATGCGGTATCAGCCCGCCGATTGTTGAAAAAATTGTTGCTGAGATTGCCGCTGGCAATTGAGAGCGGAATTCTTCTACCGGGTTACAAAAGGCACAATAGGGTTCCCACCCATGGTGGCTCATTGGACTAGTGGCACTATGCTTCAGACGTCCGGGCTACGGCTGCTCCGCTAGTCGCGACCTTGTAGTCGGGTACCGGTCCAGGCGCGGGTGTCCCTTGACCGAATAGTCGTTTCAGGATTTGCCGAACATCATCCAGGATGACGTAAGAGATCGGTACGAGGAATAGCGTGATAAAGGTTGCGAAGAGCACACCGAATGCCAGGGAGACGGCCATCGGCACTAAAAAGGCAGCCTGCATGCTACGTTCAAGCATCAGTGGCACCAATCCAAAGAATGTAGTCAGCGACGTCAACAGGATCGGGCGAAACCGATGACTTCCCGCTTGTCGGACGGCAGCAGCAATATTATCCGTTACGGCTCGCCGGCGGTTAATGAAATCCACCATGACCAAGCTGTCATTGACGACAACGCCAGTCAATGCGACCAGTCCAAACATTGACATCAAGGTAACGTCAAGACCCATGACCATGTGGCCCCAGATTGCACCGACCAGACCAAATGGAATAGCCGCCATGATGATGGTTGGCTGCACGTACGATTTCAGTGGGATCGCAAGAAGCGCAAAGATCATGAACAGCGCCAATATAAAGCCACGCTGGAGTCCACCGATTGCATCTCTCTGTTCTGCCTGAGCACCTTCAAAGGTATAAAAAACGCCTGGGTATTTTTCGAGCACCTCTGGGAGGATGCGATTTTCGAGATCGGCGATCACCTGTCCCCCTGAGGTAATACTGGCTTCAACTGCGGCCGTGACGTTAATAGCGCGATTTCGATTGACTCGTTTGATCGATGCGAAGCCACGACCTGGTTCAACTTCGGCAACCTGACTAAAGGGTACTTCTCCACCGTCAGGTGTTCGAATCCGCATGTCTTCGAGATCGCCAAGAGAACGACGATTCTCTTGTGGATACCGGACCATCACGCGGATATCGTCGCGTCCTCGCTGTATGCGCTGGGCTTCTTCGCCATAGAACGCTTGTCTGACTTGGCGCCCGAGGTCTTGCAATGTAAGCCCCAGGGTTTCTGCGCCAGAGTTAATGCCGAGCTTGAGTTCGTCTTTTCCAGCGCGAAACGAATCAGAAATCTGGTAGACACCTGCGTATTCTGCTAATCGTTGCTTGACGTCGTTCGCCGCGTTACGGAGGCGGTCATTATTCGGTCCGGCCAGTTGCACATTAACATCCTCACCTGGCGACATGATTGACATTGTGAAGTTGACTTCGGTGGCTTCCGGGATGGGTGCGGTCGCATCCCGCCACATAAGTCCGAGTTGTTCACTTGTGTAGGAGCGTGTCTCCGCGGGCGCCAGTTCAATGGTTACTTCACCAAGATTTGCTGCTGATGCGTTCCGGATCGGGCCCATTGGGCCACCGCCACGTGAACTCATCGGTTGGTCTCCGACAGACGCCGAGACGTGGCGAAAGTAGTCCATGCCAGTTTCTCGAATTAGTTGCTCTCTGAGCGTGGCGGCTCCTGCCTCGAGTTTTGCGACCGCGTCCCCCGTAGTTTCAACGGGAGCGCCCAGCGGCATGGTGATCGAGGCTGCCATAAAGTCTGCTTCAATGGACGGAAAGAAACGGAAGCTCGTCCATCCACCCAGCACCATTCCGACCGTCAGCACGAGTGTCGAGACACCAACGGCGGCCGTGACGTATCGCCACTCGATCGCTCGTGCGAGCAGTGGTTCGTAAATGGTGCGTATGAAGGTTTTGAGTCCATTTGAGAAGAGACTTTGAAAACGGCGCCACAATCCAGGTTTACGTGGCGTAGGTGTATGCGACAGGTGGGCTGGCAAAATTCCTAGTGATTCGACTAGTGAAAAGATCAGGCATGGGATAACGATCAGTGGAATGACGCGAAAAATCTTTCCCATCATGCCCGGAACAAACATTAACGGCAGAAATGCCGCGACCGTTGTCAGGACGGCAAAGATGACGGGCTTAGCGATTTCTTGTGCGCCTTCGATTGCCCCGCGCATGTTCGATGTGTGCCCGTGTTCTTCTTGGTGTCGGTAAATGTTTTCACCGACGATGATCGCGTCGTCAACCACAATGCCCAGCACTAAAATAAACGCAAAGAGCGACATGACATTGATAGAGACGTCACCAGCTGGCATAAAGGCCATCGCGCCGAGAAAGGAGATGGGAATGCCAAGACTGACCCAGAAGGCCAACCGCAATTCGAGAAACAGAGCCAGGACGGCAAACACCAGAATAAAGCCGGTGGCGCCGTTTCTGAGCATGAGTGACAGGCGGTCGTCTAAGACTTCAGCTTGGTCTTGCCAGATGGTTAATGACACACCTTGCGGCATACGTGCTTGAGCGGTGTCGATGTAGTTACGGGTCGCTTCAGCAATGTCTAATGCGCTTTGGTCACCTGTGCGAAATACGGAAACCATCACGGTCGGCTCGACATCGAAGCGGGCGTATTGGTCCGTTTCAGCAAACCCATCGACCACCGTTGCGACGTCTCCGAGTTGCAAGCGGCTACCATCAGCTCGTGTCCACAGTACGAGCTCTTCGTACTCCTCGCCTCGGTATGCTTGACCGATCGTTCGCAGCAGGATTTCACCACTATCGGTTTTAACTGAACCTCCGGGGAGGTCGAGTGAGGAACGACGCACGGCGTCCGCGACTTGGTCGAACGTCATGCCGTGCCGGCGTAACGCGACCTCAGAGACCTCAATGGAAATTTCATAAGGTGGTGCGCTGACAAGGTCGACCTGCGTGATTTCCGGAAGGGTGGAGAGCTCGTCACGAACCTGTTCGGCGACTGTCTTTAGCGTGAAAATGTCCACTTGGCCGGAAATCGCAATGTCGGTGACCTGGTTTCTTGCCGTTAGTTCCGTAATGATCGGTTTTTCGGTTTCGATGGGAAATGTAGTAATCGCGTCGACATTACTCTTGACGTCGTCGATAACTTTTCTTGAGTCAGCCCCAAGTTCGAGTTCAATCATCACGGACGCCGATCCTTCGGATGCCGTCGACTGAATTTCTTTAATGCCATCGAGTCCCTGAATGGCTTCCTCAATACGGATTACGACGGCTTCTTCAACTTCTTCGGGGGCCGCACCGAGGTATGGAACAGAGATTCGGATACGGTCGAGTTCTATTTCAGGGAACACTTCTTCAGTGACGGTCGTGATCGCGATAAAACCACTCACGGCGATGAAAATCATGAGGAGATTGGCCGCGACGCTGTTACGCGCCATCCATTCAATAATTGACTTCATAGTCGATCTCCTGCGAGTCGAAAGAGTGGATGCGTGTTACGAGCAGTACTGTCTATATTGGTCAGTTTGTCAGAGCTCAAAGTCTCCGCGAGGGCAGACACAACGTGCTCTGTGAGACTGACTATGTCATCTGCGGTTCCATCCACTTTGAATGCATGCACCACGGCGCTGGTGTTGTTATTGATGACGCGAATTGTTACGCGAACGAGGTTACCTAGGTGCTGAATGCTTCCTCCCACGGTCCACAATGGTGACTCGTTCGTTGAAACTAGTTTTATCGATTCCATTATCGAGACTTGGTTGGCTATTTCCTCTGTCATTGTGTCGCCAAGGTTTTGGGCAGAGGACTCTTCATTTTCTGTACCCGCGTTCAAGTGATCAAACGGCAACACCGCGAGCGTTGTGAGGTTTGCTGTTTCGTCACGGTCAGCAATGTTGCGAACCGACCCAAGTTGCTCAAGGATAGCTTTCGCGATTGTCGATTCAAGATTTTCGGATTTACTCGTAGTGCCATCGATTTTGATGGCTCCAAGAACCACATCATTTGCTGTGTCGACGATTTGGGCGGTGACGCGTGCCATCGGCCCAATGTGTTGGATGGCTCCATTAATGACGTAACGGGCATCGTTTTGTTGAGCTGTGGTTGTTAAGCCGTCTGTATTGTGAAGGTGCGTTTCGATGGTGCGATGGATTGATGTTCCCAAGCTACTTTCACCTTCTAGATTTAAGTTTGCAAACGGTATGACAGCGATCGCATTTGACGGTGTGGTTGTTGCAACCGTTTCTGGTGCTGGCGGAATGGCGCGACTGTTTTCAGCGACCGTCTCTTCAGCCTTTTCAGCTCGAGCGGCTGCATTAATAAGCACTTGTTCTTCTACTGGTTCTGGATCTGGTGGAGCCGTTACCGGCGGGTCAGACACGGTTGGGTTGTCCACGTTCGTACCCAGTTGGGAATCTGTCGCTCGTGTCGCTGCGGTTGTTTCCGGGGTCGGCACATCTATTTCGTTGTCGGGTACAAGGGCGTCGCTTGATACCAATGCGTCAAGCCACGCCGGACGAACGGCGGTTTCTGTGTCCGCCGATATGTTTTCGGGTAATGAATTTCTGTCGTCTGGCTCGTTCAGGCGGTCTTGTGTGTTGGGGGCTGTTGTTTGCGTCCCGTCGGTAAGTCTACCGTTGTTGTTTTCGTCGGTTCTTGCCAGAGTGTCGACGTCCGCATTGGCAATTTGGATTTGCATCCCATCCGTCGGTGTGTCTAGTGGTGAGATGACGATAAGTTCTCCATCCGACAGCCCACTTCGTAGATAGACGACATCCGTTGTGGATCGGAAAATATCTACGTTCCGAAATGACAAACGCTCGTCTGCCGATACCACGAGTACTTGGTCTCGTCCCCGCAGTGCGGCACGCGGGACTGCGGCCATGTTTTGAATCACCCGTCCTTCAATTTCTGCCTCAACGTACATGCCTACGGCGAGAGGCGGTTGGTTGGGATTTGTACTTGGCGCATAAGGATCCGAGACTGCCGCAACGACATGCACCATCCGACTAACAGGATCGATTTCGCTTTCGGTGCGGACGACACGCCCGCGCCATTCGTGGATTTCGCCAGCAAAGGTCGCACGTAACGTGACAGCAGGTTGGACTTGTTGTCGCCCGCCGCGATACGACAATGGAAGGTCAAGATAAGCAAGTTGATCATCGGGCAGCGGCAGGCGGATTTCGGCGACGTCTACTGCGTAGACGGTCGCAATCATGTCACCGACGCGAACGAACTGGCCGATATCAACATTCTTTTGCCGAACGCGACCAGCGTATGGCGCGATAATATCGGCGCGTTCAAGGTCCCGTTCGGCTCTGACCACGCCGGCTTCCGCTGCGTCGATCGAGGCTTGCGCTTCATCAAGTTGTGGTTTTCGTAGTGTTAGTTCGCGAGGGTCGCCGCGACCCAGGTCGTTCCATTCCCGTTCGGCTACCTCGGCTTCAGCCTGCTCTTGCGCTAAGCGTAATCGTGCTTGAGCCCGTTGTGACCGCGCGCTAACCAAGGCTTGTTCATAGTCGAAGGGGTCTATCTTTACGAGAACATCACCCTCTTCAAAAAATCCGCCTTCGGCAAACGACGATGAAACCCATGTAATTCTCCCCGAAATTTCAGGGACAAGTTGACTTTCGGTTCGTGGCTGGACCGTGCCCTGACTGGTGACCCCCATCGCGACTTCTGTGAGCGTGACCTGGTGTACTTGTACGCCGGGCGGCGAAAAAACAGGTGGTTGAGTTTCCACAGGGGGTCTACTTCGAATCATCATGACCGCGGCAAAACCCGCAATCCCGATTACAACGAGAGGCAAAACAATCTGGAGTGTTCGAATCAAAAACCGCATCGTAAAAATCTTTCCCTGGTAGGTGCTGTTATCTAGTTCGTCGTGGTCAGTTCAAGTAGTGAATCGAGTTGTTCAAAACCGCCGCCAAGTGCGAGATATAAATCCACGCGATTGTCGAGTCGAAGACGACGGGCCGCGATTAAATCGGCTTCAGCTTGGAACGCAGATCTCTGGGAATCGAGCACAGTGATGTACGCGTCTAAGCCGGTGCTGTAGCGTTCGTCAGCAAGGCGTTCTGCCGCTCGGGCTTGTTCGACGGATATCACCAAATGTTGTTCGCGGTCAGAGAGAAAAGCTTCCGCGGCAAGAGTGGTTTCGACTTCCGAATACGCGACGAGCGCAGTGTTCACATAGGTTGCCAGAATTTCAGCGGTCTGCGCCTCAGCGCGATCGATTTGTGCACGTAATCGTCCTCCCTGCCAAAGCGGTGCAACGACGTTACTAACGAGACCCCACACACTGAAGTCACCATTGAGAAGAGAACGTAATGCATTGGTGGACGTTCCTGTATTGGCAGTCAGACTGATAGAGGGCAATAGTTCTTTGCGTGCGACCTGGAGTCTCGCTTCTGAGGCTGCGACAGAGCGTTCAGCGGCAACGAGGTCAGGGCGTCGAGCGACGAGGTCCGCTGGAAGCCCGGCGGGTATAGCCACCGGTGTTTCAGGGAGATTGTCGGGTGCTGTTACCTGACCGTCTGCATACCGGCCAAGCAGTACGTCGAGTTGCCGTTTTGCCGCGTCGAGTTGTTGATAGCGTTGCGCAAGCTGAGCTTCCGCGTTCGATAAATTAAGGAGCGACTGTCGAAGGTCAAGAGCCGGACGTACCCCCGACTCAAATCGGTCACGTACTCGTTCTGCCGATTGACGGAAGTTGTTAACGGTAGCTTCGGAAAGCTCAACCTGTTGCTGGGCCTCGGCGATAGCGAACCACGTTTTAGCTGTTTGTCCAGCAATAGATAATTGAGCGCCACGGAGGTCGGCGGCCGAGCGCTGAAGGTCGGCAAGCGACGCCTGTTCGCCAGCACGTAGTTTGCGCCACAGATCAATTTCCCATGAGACATCAATGGCTGATGAGTGATTAGTGAATACCGTACTGAGGACACGGTCTTCGGCGCCTGGAATTGGGAACCCGATGAAATTCTGTTTCCGACGAATACTGTTGTACGACGCTTGGAGCGACGGCATAAGTGCGCCGCCGGCGACGCGTGCGTCTGCTGCGGCGAGTTCCAATCGTGCGGCGGCGGCTTGCAGGTCGTAGTTTTGCTCGACCGCAGTTTCGATCGTTGCAGAAAGTGCGTCGTCGCCGAAGTCAGTCCACCAAGCAGGAGACACGACTCCCGACGCGAGAGCGCCACCGGTCCATTCGTCCGGAACGGTCATGGTTAATTCGGGAGTTTCAATGGGTGGTGCTGATGCACAACCGAACAGCCCGGCGAGGAGCACGGAGGCGGCACCTAGTCGCGTGAGGTTCACTGGGTCTCCTGTAGTTGTGGTGGTTTTGAAATATCCGTACGACGGATTGGAGCGGCAAGACCTGCACACGTAAACGAGATGAGTTCTTCGAGAACGCTAGCCGAGGTTTTGATTTCGGTTTCTTCGCGTTTCATCATCGATTGTCCCCATGACATCGTGAACGCCATGGAACCAACCATGAACAGCATGCGCCATGGGAGATTTGAATTTGTAAGATGTGGCAAGGACTGCTGCAACGCTACCGCGAATCGTTGGAAGACCAGTTCATATTCAGACATAAAAGCTTGCCTGAAGTCGTCATTTGTTTCTGAGTGAAGGCGACCGAGCAAGCGGAGAAATGTTTCGTCCAATTGCTGTTGCTGATCAAATGGCGGCGAGAGAAACGCCCGGACAATCTTGTGGTGTTTGGGTTCGGTGCCAGTGGTTTCTAGTTCGACTTCATCCAGAAGTTTTAGACGCATTTCGTTGATTGGTTGCAAGCGTCGTTCAAGAACGGCAGCAAGAAGAGTTTCCTTCGAACCGAAGTGATAGTTGACGGAAGCGAGATTTACTTTTGCGGCTGTTGTAATGTCGCGCATCGATGTTGAGGTGAAGCCCTTATCACCCATCAACGATTCAGCGGCGTTTAGAATTCGTCGTTTTGTGTCGCTAGCCATAAGAAATACCCTTCTTGTTCGAACGTTCGTTTTAATTATACGTATGTATATGCCTGTGCGTCTAGGCTGTCAAAGACATAGTTTTCTTATATTCGATTTTTATTACGGAAATTTGAGTTTTAGTTACAACGACTAGGCGTCGGGACTAAATCAATGGATAGCACGGAGTCGACTTGCGTCTGTGTCGGAAATTGCTGAGTGGGACCGTATGTCAGCACGTCGGCTTACTTGGTTGCGGTAGCGCTCAAAGAAGCTCGGGATATGGCCCCTTTGACGGAAGGCGTACATGATGTCCTCACTAGCCTCGGTATGGGTTAGCCCGAGAGCATGACCAATTTCATGGAGGCACGTGAGATACACGAGGACATCGTGCAACAGTGGGTCCCGCTTACTCCGAACAGTAATTTCTGAGCCGAGGGCAGTAATATCGGGATGAACGGCGATAGTGGCAGCACGATGCCCGTTAATAAAGGTCGGCCGCATTTCCCCGTAACGCCCTGGCACGGAACTACGAGTCCACAACAGTTCTATTGATGCAAGGTGCCGGTCCTCTGTACTGTCAAATCGAATGCGGCCTTCAGATGCTTGCGCCCAGTGAGCAAAGGCCCAGGCGGCCAAAATTTTGTCGGTTTCGAGGTGTTCGGGGTCATGTATGTAATAGAGGATCGGGCCGTCAGTCATGGTGACTGGCACCCGGATTTTGCGGCTTGTATCAGCAATCGTGATGACGACGGCAAAAATTACCAGTGCCGCGGAAGCAAGAACACCTCGTTCATATGGAGTGCCAAATCGTCGCGATGAGATGAGCGGCATTGCGATGATCATCATCGCATCTTTCTCCTAAAAGCATTGGGTATACAATCCACCGCGCTTAAGATTAGTGATGTGCGCGGTGACCCTGCCGTGGCGTTCTGCGCAGAGATGTCGCGTGGATTGGAATTTTATTTTGTAAAGGATTATTCGCTTTTGGATCTATTGATGACAGTTCCCTCTTTCTGTTTTCGACTTTCAAGGCGTCATTCTTTTTGGCGCTGGGCAGCAATTTCCATTGGTGGATTTGCGCTCGTAATACCCACGCTTGTTGTTGCGGCAAGCGATTCTCTGTCTCTTGCAGGCAAAGCTCAGCTATTTGAGGTGGACCTGGCCGAAAGGTTCTTGGACGACGGTCAGGTGCGAGTACGTCGTCGGTTGCCGTCTGTCGCGCATCCTTTCATTACATACAACATGTCGGATACGGCCTACATGACGGGGATTTATTGCGCGATGCAAACGTGGCGGTTTCTCGCGACAGGCGAAGAGCAAGCGAGTGAGCGGGCCGACGATGCGGCGTTAGCGCTGGCGCACTTGGTGGAGGTTACGGGGCAGCCAGGTTTACTCGCTCGAGCCTCTGTGCCGACGGAGGCAAGGTGGTTTGATGACGGGGTGTGGCGGGAAACGTCAGATGCTCGTTACCGGTGGAGGGGTAACGTCAGTTCGGACCAGGTTGATGCGTTTGTGTTTGGGCTCTATGTGTACAGCGAGCATCTTGCCGATGCAGAAGAACGGCTGCGAGCCGGGCGCGCCGTAGGTGCGGTTGTGGATGCGATTGTGGGTAATGGGTACAGGATTATTGGGTTCGACGGCCAACCAACCACGTGGGGGCACTATGAGCACGATTACGTTGTGAATAGAGAGCCAATGAACGCGCTGTTACTGCTCCAAATGTTGAAGGTGGCTCATGCGTTGACCGGCATTGCGCGCTATGACGAAGAATATCAACGATTGATCGACCAGGGGTACGCTCGTATCGGCGAGCAGGCTCGAGAGGACGAACCACCACTTGAGGTGAATCACTCTGACGATGTGCTGATTGCGTTAGCGCTGTATCCCCTGCTTGAGCTTGAGCAGGATGCTGAGATTCGAGCTCATTATCTGGAGGCTGCTCGCCGGTGGTTTCATGGGGACGCGTACCCCGGGATCGATGTTGAGGCGAATCCATTTGCGACGTTTTTATATCGCCACTGGACTGGCGAGTCTGACGCTCTTGATGATGCAGTGGGCTCTCTCCGAGATCTTCCTCTCGATATGAAATGGAACAGTGGCACCATCGATGCCTATACCGATCGATTCGGGTTTATGTTTGAGTCTGAGCCAACCGTTTCCATCGGCGAGGACCGAGTTCGGCCTATTGAGCAAAGAGGGCGGACATGGAGTTTTCTTGTACATAACCCTTATCGGATTGGGGGAAATCGGCACGAAGACTCGCCTTTCGAAACAAATGGATTGGATTACCTGCTCAGTTACTGGTTTGGCAGGGCGCACGGATTCATTACCGAGGAACGATAAAGTGAGTTTTAAGGGTAAGAGTCAGTGTCCGTTTCGAAGAAAACGGTTTGCGCGACTGAGGACTTATTGCCAGGAATGCTCCTGTGCAGGCGGCGGTAGTCCATGCTTACTCGAACGGTTAATCGATAATGAGATTGATCTCATTATCGAGGATTCTTGGGTCCCATTCGTAACTTATTTCGATAGAATGAATTAGAAGATTATTTGCGAAGAAATCACTTGTCATTTTTTGGGGGTTGGCTTCAAAGAATTCAGGTGCTACACTTCTGGCTTCGAAGAGAGCTTTTTAGCTCTCAATAAAGATTGAACCGGTTCCGGCGCTCGGACCGCGCAACGAGGAGGTCGTCTCATGGGAGACGTGCAGGACACACAGTTGCAGACTGAAGAACAGGGAGTTTCACGGCGTAGCTTTATTAAAGGAGTGATCGCCAGTGGCGCTGCGGTGTCAGCGTCGAATTACGTCCTTCGCAATGGACATGGTGTTGCGTTGGCCCAAGCTCCTGGGGCAGTCGAACGGCTCGTAACGTTGACCGTAAATGGTCAGCAGCGCCGTGTTGATGTAATTCCTCAAGAGACGTTGGCGATGACGCTCCGGTACAAGCTTGGCCTTACCGGAACAAAGATTGGGTGTGACCGCGCCGAGTGTGGTGCGTGCACAGTCCTTATTGATGGCGTGGCCCATTATTCCTGCTCAACCTTGACTCATCAGGTTCGTGGGCGTGAGGTGATGACGATCGAAGGGCTGGAGAGTGCTGATGGCACGCTTCATCCGGTCCAGCAGGCTGTTGTTGACCTACAGGGTTTCCAATGTGCATTTTGTATGTCTGGGTTCGTCATGAACATGGTCGAGTTGGCCAATGACAACCCGGACGCTACCCGCAAGGAAGCGGCGGAACATCTCGCCGGCAATATTTGCCGGTGTGCTGATTACAACCGGATCCTCAATGTTGCTGAGCGGGCGATGGAATACACGCGTAACGGGGTGAGGAGCTGACCATGGCTGAATACAAGATTGGTGCAGACGATCGTTTTAAGCTGGTTGGTAAGGACTACACAACACCCGACATGATCGCGAAGGTTACCGGCCGTTCCAAATATGCCGAGGACTTTCGTGCAGAGGGCATGTTATTTGCGAAACTGCTCGTAAGTCCTATGCCGCACGCGCGAGTGCGTCGTATGGACACGAGTGCAGCGATGGCGATGCCTGGTGTTGAGGCCATCCTTACGGCTGATGACCTTCCGGAAGCCGAGGCTCCGCAAATGGCCGGGTTAACGAATGAGCCGCTTTATGAAGGCGACCCGATTCTGGCCATCGCAGCTGTCGATGAAGAAACGGCTGCAGAGGCAATCGAGGCGGTTCAGATCGACTTTGAGCCCCTTCCGTTCGCACTTGACCCGATGGATAGCCTTCGACCGGGTGGACCCAATGCTCGTTTAGATGGGAACACGATGGCCGGGCGAGACCTCCAGACGATTAAGTGGGATAACGTCGATTGGAACGAATTTGAAAATGGTGTGATGCCGCTTGGTGGTGAAGTGACCGATGAGTGGCAGGTGGGCGATGTTGAGGCTGGTTTTGCTGAAGCAGACTTGGTGTTGGATGAGTCAGTCTTTTCGGCGTCCCTCTCGCACCAGCCGCTTGAAACGCGAACCGCGATGGCTTACTGGCAAAACGGGAAATGCTACATGCACTGTTCCACGCAAAGTACAGCGCGGACTGAAGGTGGTATGGCGCGGTGGGTTGGCGTAGATCCTGAAGACCTTGTCATCGTTGCTGAGTACTGTGGCGGTGGGTTTGGTAGCAAGATCTCTGCTTCGATCCAGGCTCGCATTCCGGCGCTGCTGTCGAAAAAAGCCGGCAAGCCGGTCCAGCTTCGTGTGACGCGGCAGGAAGAAAACTACTTCGGTGGGGCGCGTCCAGGTATTCAGGCGAGAGCGAAGTTTGGGTTCAAGAGCGACGGCACCATCGTGGCAATTGACTTGCTTCACGTTCAAGACGGTGGTCCGTATGCACGGTCCGGTGACTTTATGTCGGCTGCTGACCAGGCATCTCTCATGTATCAGCCCGACCATATGCGGATGCGCGGCTTGACGGTCTATACCAATACGCCGCCTCGCGCAGCCCAGCGTGCACCTGGTGGTGTGCAGGCCGTAGCAATGTTTGCGCCGATCGTTGATAAGGCGGCGAAGCAACTTGGCGTTGATCGGCTTGACATCATTCGCATGAATGCACCTGAGGGGCAGGCATTATTCGGTCGTCCACGTCAGGGGCAGCAAGGGAACGTGTCGAGTGCGTTTCCGAAAGAAGCGATTGACAAGGCGCGTGAGGACTTTGACTGGGTCGGGATGCAAGCTCGGAGTAAGCAGCGGAACGGGACGAAGGTCACGGGTATCGGTGCTGCGATCAGTTCCTACTCAGCTGGCACGTCTGGTATTGATGGGTTGCTCGTCATTCGTCCGGATGGGAAAGTTGCCATTCATACGGGTGTTGGTAATCTCGGGACGGAGTCATTCTCGGATACATCGCGGACCGCGATGGAAGCCTTGGATACACCGTGGGAGCAGGCCGAGGTTGTCTGGGGTGATACGAGTAAGCATCTTCCATGGAGTGCGATTCAGGGTGGCAGTATGACTACCCATGCGCATACCCGTTCGAACTGGGCTGCGGGTCTTGAAGCGAAGAAACGACTTCAGGAAATTGCAGCGGACCGGTTCGGTGGTTCCGCGGGAAGTTTCCAGGTTGCAAACGGCCGCGTTTACAGGGGCGGGCAGAGTATGACGTTTGCGCAGGCAGCTGAGCGCGCTATCGAGATGGGTGGTGTCTATGACGGCAGCGAGTTGCCGGAAGACATTAATGAAATGACCACTCGGTCGGCAACTGGCCTACAGGGTAGTGGCCTTGTCGTAGCTATCAAAGATAACTACGAAACTGGTGGTCGGAACATGTCCTACGTCATCGGTTTTGCAGAGGTAGAGGTCGATGTCGAGACGGGCGCTGTGCGGCTTGTTGACTACAAAGCATCAGCAGAAGTCGGTACTGTCTTGCACCCGACAAACCTTGTGGCTCAGGTTCATGGTGGTGGCGTGCAGGGCTTTGGCGTTGCTTTAGGTCAAAAATGGGTCATGGACCCGCAATGGGGTCTCCATGTCGCGAAGCGGTTTTATTCGAACCGTCCGCCTTCCATTCTTGACGTGCCTCATGAGAAGGAGATGGATTTCTCGTCTCCGAATCTACCTGATCCGTTTAGTCCGATCGGTTCTCGTGGTGTTGGTGAGCCGCCGGTTGGTGCAGCCGCAGGCGCGGTGCTGAACGCGATTGCTGACGCTTTAGGTGACGATGTTTATTTCAATCGGTCGCCGATTATGCGTGACATGATTCTGACGAAACTTAATAACGAACCCGAGGCACATAACCCTCTTAAGACACACGTCTAGGTCCATTAATTTAGAGGATTGGTACAGGAGAAGAACTAATGGCCGTGATTCGCGACAAAATGCCGGCATTTCAGCTTTTTCAACCTTCCAGTACAGAGGAAGCGTTGGGAGTGCTCGACCGCTACGGGGCCGAGGCCTGGGTACTGGCGGGGGGGCTCGATTCTTGGGATTGGTTTAAGGATCGTATCCAGAAGCCAGCCGCTGTGGTTGATCTCGGAGGCATCGCCTCCTTGCGTGAGATCAGAACCACTGGTGGCGGTTTAGAAATTGGGTCAATGGCTACTCTTCGAGAAGTCATTCGCCATCCTGATGTTTCAAGCCAGTTTGGGATCCTTGGTCAGGCCGCTTCGAAGGCTGCTTCGCCGCAAATCCAAAACCAAGGCACGCTAGGTGGCAATGTTGGCCAGGATACTCGTTGCTGGTATTACCGCGATGGGTGGAGCTGCTACCGAGCGGGTGGGAACATTTGTTATGCCGATACACCTACCGCTATGAATCGTGAGCATGCGATTTTGGGTGCGAGTCGATGTGTGGCGGTCAATCCGTCGGATACGGCTCCCGTTCTGGTCGCGCTTGACGCAGAGATGGTGGTTGTCAACGCTGGTGGCGAACGCGTTATTCCTGCGCAGGATTTCTTTATCGGACCAGCGGTGGACATCGAACGGATGACCGCACTGCAGCCTGGTGACATCCTTACGCAGATTCGCATCCCGTCAACGTGGGCGAATGCACGCTTTTACTTTGAGAAAGCGCGCGACCGCCAGGTTTGGGATTTCCCGCTTGCGAACATTGCGTCGGCAGCGAAGATCAGTAATGGAGTAATTGAAGATATCCGGATCGTTGCTAACGGAGTTGCTCCGTACCCGGTTCGGTTTATTGCAGCTGAAGATGCGGTGCGTGGCCAGCAGATTGGTGAACAAGCCGCAGCCCAGGCTGGACAGATTGCGATTCGCGGCGTCAACCCACTTGCGCACAACGGCTACAAGGTTACGTTGTTGCGGAATCTGGTGACGCGCTCCGTTCGCGGCGAGGCGTAGTACATGGAATTGTTTCAGTGGGGAACTAATCCCTGGGGCCAAGAGATCCTAATCCGGGTCTCTTGGGACCTACTCTACTTGTCATTCTGGGCTGGTATCGCCTTCATTGTTTTTCATGTGATTTACTCGGCTGTCTGGCTTCCGAAGTTGGCGCGGGAAGCGTCCAGTGGTGGCTCCGCAGCGGTCGCTGGTGTCCCTGACCAGATCGAGCGACATAACCTCGCAGCTAGATTGTTTCATTGGGTTATGGCGGCCTCGATGTTGGTATTGCTGGTTACCGGATTTTTCCCGATCGTTGGAATCCAGTTTCCATGGGTAACGATTCATTGGATTGCCGGGGTTGTTTTGACAATCTCGATCATTTACCACATCGTTCATTCCACGTTCTTTCTTGATTTCTGGTCTATCTGGATTCTTCCAGCAGACTTAGCTGAGGCCGCTGCGCGAGTGAAGCGTCAGCTTGGTCAAGGCGATGGGGGTGAGATCAAGAAGCACGGTAAATATCCGTTAGATCACAAGCTGTACCACACATCAGTTATGCTCGCCGGACTTGCCGTGATAGCCACCGGGCTTGTCATGATGTTTCGTATTGAAAATGCCCTAGTTGCAAGGAATGCATATCTCCTCGCAGAGGAAACCTGGGGCTTGATGTACACGCTTCATGGACTAGGTGCAGTGTTGTTCGTCATGTTGACCTTAACGCACATCTACTTCGCTGTTAGACCGGACAAGATCTGGCTGACAAAGTCGATGATCTTCGGGTCCGTTAGCCGCGAAGAGTACTTGTCTCATCACGATCCAGAACGCTGGGACGTCACCACGAAGTAATCAGGTAACTGCTATTTGCTTGATCAAGAGTGGATAGCCAGTTCATCTTCACATTTCTCGCACGACTGTAGAGGGGAAGGTTGAGTCATGTCGCAATCCGCGACGGATGAACTTAAAGCGTCCGTTGACATCGTTGAAGAAACGTACGAGTTTTGCCTGGCGTACGCGGCAAAAGGGGTCACGGCTTATATGGCCCGGACGGCGGATACGCAGGCGCGTGAACAACTTGAGAAACTCGAACGGGCTCTCCCCGGCCTTGGAGATGTTTTTCTGAAGGTCGTTGAGGACCTTCCAGACGGCGGTCGCGATCAGTACAACGGGTTTATAGAGGTGCTCCGCAGGGACGCGGAGTCTGGAAGGGCGGCAGTGCAGTTGGTGCTGGCGCAGAAAAACATTACGTCGCAGATGGTGGATAACCTTAACGGTATGATTCATCTCAGGGCTCTACTCACCGATGTATTTCTGATCGATGAGATGCTTAGACCTGAAGCGGACCAACCTATTCACATCCAACCAGCCGAGTAGGATGCTGATTGTCCGTTGACCTCGGCGAATGAACGTCGATGGTGAAACCGGACGAATGGAACTACAGAATAAAGTCGCGTTAATTACCGGCGGCCGGAGGATCGGCGCCACGCTTGCTGCTGACCTTGCGCGGCAAGGCGTTGACGTGGGGTTGTCGTACCATCGGTCGGCTGTCGAAATGGAAGCGGCGGCAGTTCAAGTGCGAGAGAACGGTAGTCGTGCACTTGTGTCAAAAGCAGACATCGCTGAACCGACGGAGGTTCGCCGCTTGGTTGCTGAAACGGTCAACGCATTTGGGCGGCTCGACATCCTAATCAACATGGCTTCTGTCTATCGCCAGTGTTCTTTTGACGACCTGACGACAGATGACTGGAATGCGCCCCTACGGGTCGATTTAGCTGGTGCGTACGAGTGTGCGCAAGCTGCTGTGCCGCATATGCGACGCGTCGGTGGGGGGCACATTATTTGTTTTTCTGACTGGACCGCGGCAAGCGGTCGGCCACGGTATAAGGGTTACGTTCCGTACTATGTTGCGAAGCGCGCGGTGATGGGATTGACGGAGGCCCTTGCTCTGGAACTTTCTGCAGACAACATTTTAGTTAACGCAATTGCGCCGGGCCCAATCATTCCGCCGACAGAATTGGATGGTCCAGAGGTTAAGGAGGTTGAGCGGGTTACGCCGCTTGGCCGCTGGGGAGGAGCAGGAGCAATTTCTGAAGTTGTCATTGGGCTGTTGAAGACTGACTTTGTAACCGGTGAAACGATTCGTGTGGATGGCGGACGACACGTACGGTAGGTAGAAAGATTGATCCTGAATATGCCGAGACTGATATCGAAACCGTCGATTGTTGAAGCGATTGGGACAAAACCCAAGCAGATCGAGGAGTACGCCGGTCGTGTGAATTCCGGTCATGAAGGTGTGAGTGTTGCCCGTATGACTTCTCCAGAAGGATGGGAGGAACCAGGACAACGCCCGGAGTTTGAGGAAATTACTGTTGTGCTTCGGGGGCTGCTACGTGTGGAATACGAAGGTGGGCATCTTGATGTGAACGCGGGCCAGGCGGTTGTTACGTTACCTGGTGAATGGATTCGATACAGTAGTCCAGCTCCGGGTGGGGCAGAATATATGGCGATCTGTCTGCCGGCGTTTTCTCCTGCCACCGTGCACCGAGACCAGTAAGAGAAGATTGGGTGCTAAGCCTAAATTACGTCCTTAGAGCATGCCTCCGGTCGATTGTGCAGCTTCAAACAGAATTGTTTTTAGAGTTGGCGCAGCTGTGCTGACCGGTAGATTACTGACGTAGATGTTCTTCACGCCTAGTTGTCTGAGCATCGCGATAGAACGACCACAGATCTGTACAGCGGTGAGTCCAGCTTCAAACTCAGCAGTCAGATGGGCCGCAGGGACCGGTAGGAACCGCGCAAGAAACTCAAGCGTGTCGAGACTGGCACTTCGATAGAAAAACACGCCAAAGACCCCGGGTAGTGAGAGCTGGCGTTGTTGTGCCGTGGCGACGAACTGTTCCACCGCCGCTCGATCATGGTGCGAAACAACCTGTGTGAGAAAAAAGTCTGCAGTTGCATCTTTTTCGAGTAAGAAATTTACTTGCGCGTCGGGGTCGGCATGCGGGTTGGCCCAGCCACCGAGAGTCAATTGAGATTGTCTCGTTCGGATCAACTGTCGAAGGTCTGATCCATGTGGAACGACGCGAGGCGCACCAACAGTTGTATCCCCACCAAGCACCACTAAACACCGGAAATCTGTTTCCCAGGCACGGTCCGCATACCGAAGGCAGTAACTCAATGTGTGTTTTGTCGTAAGAAAAGGAACGATGTGTTCTCGTGAAACGTCGTCTCCGAGATTCGCGATGAGGTGGCGGAGATTGTCTTCTTCTTGTGCCCCGACGGCTCCGTCAGTGAGAAATGAATAGGTGCCCAGTCGCGCGAGACCCTCAACGGCATGATAGGTGTCGATCCAGGCTTCCATGCCGGCCCTCGGGCCTAGTGTTGCACGAGGAGGCCGAAGTTCAGCGGCAACGAGACCGTTGCCCTGTTTTAAAGCAGTTATAAAATCCAAAAGAACCGGTTACTGTAAAGGATGATCGGTATTTACGTCGGCAGAATGCATTGGGGTTAGATGTTCGAGAATAAACGCGAGCATTTTGTCGCGTCTGTGGTACTCGAGTGCCGGTGTGCCAAGGCGATGTCTTGATTTGGGATAAATCATCATTTCAAAAGGCTTACCGGCATCCTGCAAGGCGTAAGCAAATTGCAACGTGTTTTGCATGTGTACGTTTTCGTCCATGGAGCCATGTATGAGTAGGAGGTCGCCATGCAGACTACTTGCATTAAATCGTGGCGAGCTTTGTCGATAGCCATTGCTGTTGTGTTCTGGCGTTCTCATGTAACGTTCCGTATAGATGGAATCATAATCTCGCCAATCAGTTACCGATCCACCAGCGATTCCCATTGACCACCGTTGGCTGTGCGTGAGTGCATAGCTGACCATATATCCACCATAACTCCAGCCCTCAATGCCGATCCGATCGCGGTCAACGAATGATTGTTCCAGCAACCAGTCAAGACCGTCTTCGAGATCACGCAGTTCCAATTCTCCGAAACGTTGGTATACGGGCCACGTGGAGATCGCGCCTTTACCGCTCGCGGTACTGTTGTCGAGTACCCACACCACGATGCCCTGCTGGGCTAGAAGTTGCCAAAAAAGAGTTTCAGCGCTCCAGGCGTTTCTAACTCGTTGTATATGCGGTCCTCCGTAGACATGTTGATAGACGGGATACTGATGAGTGGGATCGAAATTTGGCGGCTTGATCATCAATGCTTCCATTACGAACCCATCTCTATTTTTGATTTGATGAAACTCAGCCTTTGGTAACGCGTACTCCGTAAGATGCGTGGCGGGGTTGTTCGCAATGGTCCGAACACTTGCACCGGTACTGTCGTGTAATCGGATCTGTGGTGGCGTTGCGATGTCGCTCCACCTATCGATATAGAGTGTGAGGCTCGGATTGAACTGAGCGGAATGTGTGCCTGTGGTTGTCGACATCCGGCGACGGTCACTTCCGCTGAGGTCAATGCGATAGATATCAAGACCAGTATGGCTACGCTCAGTGCCAGAAAAATAAACGATGCCATCTTTGTCAACACCGTGCAGGGCACGAACTTCCCAGTGGCCGTTGGTGATTTCCTTGAGAACTTTGCCGGTTCTGTCGATGTGGTACAGATGACTCCACCCTGATCGTTCGCTCGTCCACACGGCGGTGCCGTCATCGAGCCAGAGTGGCGGTCCAAGAACATTGACCCAAGCCTCAGATGTTTCTCTGAGAATTCGAGTGACTGTTCCATTCGATCTATTCGCAGTGTTCAGGTCGAGCCAGGTCTGTTCTCGGTCTTGAACTTGGAACACGACATCGTGACTGTCTGGTGTCCAACCGACATCGACGATAAGCGGTTCGACGGATTGATATTGATCCAAACTCGCCCATGTTGTCTGTCCACCGTTGGTACTCACAATGCCAAGTTTGACAACAGGATTGGGGTCACCAGCTTTTGGATATTCCCATGTCTCGATACTAGGGTGGTACGGCATGTGGTCGAGTACAGGAAAGCTAGGGACGTCACGATCATCGAGTTGAAGATACGCAAGATGTGTTGAGTCTGGACTCCACCAATAACCTCGGAAGTTACCGCGGCCATAAATTTCTTCCTGGTACACCCAGTCGAGTAACCCGTTGCGAACACGGGGACTTCCATCAGTTGTGAGCGTGTGAGTTCTTTGCTGCGCGAGGTCAACAACGATTAGATTGTGGTCCTCAATAAAGGCGAGAAAGTCCCCGTTAGGGCTCATCGACAGTTCTGACTTATCGCCGACTGTTTGTGTCAGTGTGCTGATCTGATTGTTTTCGATGTCAAAGTGATAAAGGGTATTGGCATGTTTGACGACCATTGAAGCTAGAGATGGATCCAACAGGTGGTTAGTGGATCTTGCAAGGTCTCTCGCGTCAGCTTGAGAGATACTTGGTAGCATTCGAAGTGCTTCTTCGAATGGGTCCACATCAATTAGAGCGGTACGGTCCCCGCTGATTGCATCAACGCGTACGAAGGGGCTCTCAAATGGGTCACCCGCAAGGCGCTTGGCGATGTAGGTGTCGTTGTCTAACCAAGTAAGACCCGTTGGGACGCTGCCATCAAAGTCGATTCGTCGGTCGGGGTCGTACAGATCGGCGACCGTAAGCACGTTCTGTTGCGCATGTGTTACTGGCGCCAGGCTACCAATTGTGGCAGCCATGGTCACGATCCAGGCGATAATATGCGGGGCCGACAATTTAAGGGTCATCTCTTTGTTTCCTTAGATCGATATAATCCTGGAACACCTCCATTTTACTAGTGTCTGACGTTCCTGGAGGTCGGAATACACGTTTTGTTGGTTATGGAGGCGCGATGACCTGGCAACGACAGAGGGTGCTCTTTATTGCGGTGTTGGTTCTCACCATAGGGTGTGTGTCAAATGCACCTGAAATACTGGAATCAGACTCCGAATCATCAGAAATGGAAGACCGTCAGTATCTGCTGGAGCGGATTGATGATGTGTCTATTGCACAGATTTACGCGGACGGATTTCCGGCTCTTCCACTTCGGGAAAAAGTTTTAGTCTGGCACCTTTATAATGCGGCACTTGCTGGCCGAGATATCTACTACGACCAACGGTATGCGCACGGACTTGAGATGCGTGAAGTGCTTGAAGAAATTCTTACGCACTCCGATCGTCTCGCTGCAGATACCCGGGATGCGATTCATCGCTATACGAAATTATTTTGGCTGAATACTGGACCGTTCAATAATCTGACGGCCAGGAAATATGTATTGGATATCGACCCAGCGGTATTTCGGCTGGCTGCACGTGCGGCAGCAGAGGATGGCGCAGTATTTCCGCTAAATGAAGGCGAGTCACTTGATGATCTGTTGACTCGTCTTGAGCCGATGTTTTTCGACGATACGTTCGACCCGATTGTGACAAATAAGACACCCGCTGACGAGATGGATATGCTGCTTTCCAGCTCAAATAATCTTTACGACGGTGTGTCGATGGAGGACATTGCGGATTTCGATGAGCAGTACCCGTTAAATTCTCGATTGGTCAAGAGAGGAGGGATGCTTGAGGAAGAGGTTTACCGCATTGATGGGGACGGGCGATATGCAAACCAATTGCGTGAGGTGGTTAGACATTTAGAGGCAGCGGTTCCTTTCGCCACACCAGAAATGGCCACAGCACTCAAATCGCTTGTGCGGTGGTACCGGACGGGAGAGTCAACGGATCGTCGCGAATACGATATTGCATGGGTAGCTGATCAGTCATCGCCTGTTGACACGATTAATGGTTTTACCGAGGTGTATATGGATGCTCGTGGTGCGAAGGGGTCCTGGGAGGCTCTCGTGTACTATGTCAATCAAGAAAAGACAGCTGCGATCCAAACACTTGCCGATAATGCGCAGTGGTTCGAGGACCACATGCCGTGGGACCCCCGGTACCGTAAAGAAGGCGTGCTTGGAATTACAGCTAACGCGATTGATGTTGTTGTCGAAATTGGCGATGCTGGTCCACTAACACCGATCGGGATCAACCTTCCCAACGACCAGAGTGTGCGGGAGACATACGGCAGCAAGTCTGTTTCATTATCGAATGTCACGGAGGCGTACGAGCGGTCGAGGCCGAACGCGTACCGCAGTGAATTTACCTGGGATGATGACGAAGCAACGCGTTCAGAAGAATGGGGCGGCTTGGCGGGTGAACTAACGACCAACATGCATGAAGTCATTGGTCACGCATCAGGGCAGTTGTCGGACGCTCTTGAAGGAAATCCGCAAGCGTTTATAAAGGAACAGTACTCTGCTTTGGAAGAGGCACGTGCAGATTTGGTTGCGCTCTATTTCATTGCAGATCCGAAGCTTGTGGAAATCGGAATTATTGACTCTGAACACCACGAAGACATCATTGTTGCCGAGTACGAGTCCTACACGCGAAATGCCATCCTCCAGCTTAGGCGGGTTCGGGAAGGAACTCAGATAGAACAAGACCATATGCGTAATCGACAGATGGTTGTTCACTGGCTTATGGATAACACTAACGCGATTGAGCAGCGTACCCGTGATGGTAAAACCTACTATGTCATGATTGATAGCAATGCTTTTCGTGAAGGCGTCGGGACGCTTTTAGCTGAGGTGCAGCGGATTAAGTCTGAAGGCGACTATGACGCGGCGTATACACTTTTTGAATCGTATGGTATTCATTTTGACCCAGCGCTCCGCGATGAAGTCGTTGATCGCGTGTCGCGGGTCAATGTGCCGTCTTACACTGGATTTGTGATGCCGAAACTTGAGCCCGTGGTGGATTCATCGGGCGAGATTGTTGATGTGGTAATTACGTATCCTCAGGATTTTACGCAGCAAATGCTGGAATACTCGGGGAAACGATAACGCAACCCCTTGTGCAGCCGGGTTACTTCAGACCAGCGCGCCAAACCGAACGTGTAGAATGCCTTTTCTGGAAATGGCTTATGGGTAGCCGGTCGGCGACTGAGAACTTTCTTCGTGACTTTGCGCACTGGCATTGTGGTGTGCGTCTGGGCTATTTATTTGGCCGGCCAGCGTTGTTTGCGAATCGGCGGGTATTTGCGCGAGTCGTTAATGGCCGTCTTGAATGTCGCATGCAACGTCGACCGCATGACTCGATGTTGCATTGGATGGAATTATGCACCACCGGATCGGCTAGGCAGCTGCAGGCCGTTTCAGATCTGGAGCGTTCAGCTAGATTAGTGGTGTCTCGATGCGGGAATTAAAATGTCTGACCGAGATGTGTTGGACAATGGGGTAGGAACTTGCTTACGGTAAGCGCGGTCGATATTGCTGTCGTCTACGGTAGGGACAGGGTTTTATGAACGTCGGTATTGTGTGCTACGCGTCAGTGGGTGGCAGTGGAATTGTTGCCACGGAGCTAGCGAAGGTTCTAGCTCGACGAGGACACGAGGTTCGTCTTATTAGCAGTGAGCCGCCGTTTCGACTTGTTGATTTTCAGGCAGGACTAGCGTTTCATGCCGTTCAGACTCCAGGGTACCCGTTGTTTCGTGAGCCGCAGTATTTATTGTCACTAACTAACAAGATTGTAGAAGTATCACGTGAGTTCGACCTCGACATTATCCATGCACACTATGCCGTGCCACATGCGACGGCCGCCTATCTGGCTCGACAGATTTTGGCAGCCTCCGGCCGGCCGCGTGTTCCGTGTGTTGTCACCACATTGCACGGCACGGACGTTACGCTCATTGGTAGTGACCCGTCCTACTCTGAAACCGCCGCATTTTCAATTGACCAGTCTGATGGTGTTACGGCAGTATCTCAGTCATTGCGAGATGACACGTATCTGCAGCTTCCGGTTCATGCTGATATTCGTGTGATTCCGAACTTTCTTGATTGCCAAGATCACAAGAGAATGTTCGATGAATCGCTCGCTCAGCGTTATCGTCGAGGTAATCCCGATACGAAATTAGTTGTTCATGTGTCTAATTACCGTCCCGTCAAGCGAGCAGAAATGGTCGTAGAGATCTTCCGTCGTATTCGGGAAGTCGTTCCATCACGCCTCCTGTTGGTTGGGGACGGTCCTGACCTTCCAGCCGCGTGTCGACGTGCACGGGAATATGGACTTTCTGCGGATGTTGAGCCGCTCGGCGAACAGGAACTAGTGGTACCACTTTTGTCGATCTCGGATGTTTGTCTATTGCCGTCGTCGCAGGAGAGCTTTGGTGTGGCAGCTCTTGAGGCAATGGCCTGTGAGGTGCCGGTTGTCGCGTCGCGTGTAGGAGGATTGCCTGAGGTCATTACGCACGACGAAACAGGGTTTTTGCACGATCCAGACGACCTTATCGGAATGACAGAAAGTGCAATCAACTTGCTGACTGATACGGTCCTTCACCAACGTATTTCAACGGGCGGATGGAGGGCGGTTCATGAACGTTTCTGTGCCGATGAGATCGTGCCGCGATATGAAGCCTATTACGAAGAAGTCATGTCGTTACGTAGCCGGGAACGGCATTCTGAAGCTGTGGTAACCGAGGTTCGGGAATAGAGAATATCCGTCAGGTGTATACTCGGAAAACTATGCGATTAAAGCGCTTAGCGGGTTTCATTGTTATTTTCCTGGTATTCACTGTCGTTACGCCACCCATTGTGGCGCAACCACTTCGTTCCGGTAGCGCCCCGACCGATGTAGCTGTCGTGTTGCGTCAACTCAATAGCGTCGGGACATTCATGATGTTCACGGCGCATCCTGATGATGAGAACAATTCTTTGTTGGCGAAATTGGCTAAAGGCCAAGGGCATCGCACCGTATTACTGACTGCTACTCGCGGAGATGGCGGACAGAACGAAATCGGAGCCGAGCTTTTCGATGGCCTTGCGGTACTGAGAACGGAAGAACTTTTGGCTGCTCACCGACTAGATGGTGCTGAGCAATATTTCACTCGCGCTGTCGATTTTGGTTATTCATTTAGCATCGAGGAAACTTTTTCTCGGTGGGGGCGTGAAGAGGTTCTCGGTGACATGGTTCGGATGATTCGAACAATTCGCCCGGAAGTAATGTCTGCAATGAGTCCGTCAGGGCGAGGCGGAGGTCAGCATCATCAAGCATCTGCAGTGTTAGCCCATGAGGCGTACCATGCGGCAGCCGATCCAGACCGATTTCCTGAGCAAATATCTGAAGGCTTACGTGCTTGGCACGCTCATAAGTTTTACTTCAGCGCCGGGTTTCCATTTGGGTTTGGGTTTGGTCCGCCCGGGTTCCGTCGGAATGACCCCGATCCGGATTTGACTACCGTTAATTTGGGAGGATACGACGCGTTATTAGGTACAACCTATGCAGAGATAGGGAGCCGCGCGCGTGGTATGCACAAGTGCCAGGGTATGTCACAGTTGGTCGCTCTACCGGCCAGTGCTATGGGTGCGAGGTTCCAATTGGTTGAGTCAATAGATTCAACTTTGTTCGAGTCTGAGGAAGCTTCACTTTTTGACGGGGTTGATACGTCGGTCCAAGCATTGGCGTCATTTTCTGGTTCCAATCCACCGGTGGGCTTGACGCAAGCTCTGGAGACGATTGCTGGGCACAGTACGGAGGCGCTTGATCAGTACAAGCGCAACGGATTGTCGGGTGCTCGCCTTCCGGTCCTGAATGGCTTGCAGGCCGTTCGTGAACTTCGTGACAGTCTTGCTGCTATGTCGCTTTCTGAGGACGTTCAGTGGGAGATCGATTTTCGACTGGTGACGAAAGAACGTCAGTTTGTTAACGCTGCATTATTGGTCCATTCGGTACGCATTGAGGCGTTGGCTAGTGACGGTCTTGTCGTTCCAGGTCAAACAATCGATGTTTCTGTGCTGATTGCGAATCGAGGAAGCGTTCCCGTTACCGTGCGCGGTGTGAGAACTGCTGGTTTTGCGGGCGCTGGTGCTTGTGACACCGAAAGCATCGTGTCTGGGTCGGTTTATTCCTGCGCGCAAGCTGTTACGGTTCCGATTGATACGCGACCAACCGACATTCATTGGCGTCACGAACCTGATGCTGACCGGTACATTGTCGATGAGGATGTGCCGTTTGGTGCTCCGTTTCGATCGACACCCTTTAGGGTGGCCTTAGAGTTTGACTTGGGTCAAGGGGTCAGCGTGGCAATCGATAGGCCCGTTGCGTATCGGTACTCTGACGACATTTTTGCCGGGGAGAAACGTACTTCTCTCAGTGTCGTCCCTAGATTTGTAGTGTCAATGACGCCTGAGATTGCCATCATTCCGACCGACCGTGATGAAGACCATGAAGTTCGCGTCAGTGTTATCAATGCGGGTCCCGATCCGAGTTCTGGTGAAGTGACGTTGAGACTTCCGACTGGATGGAGTGCAATGCCTGAAACCATACCGATTCGGTTTTCACGGGAAGATGAGTCGCAGACTGTACGCTTTCAGGTTTCAACCGGTGGTAGTCAGGTAGGAGAATATCGCGTTGGAGCTGTCGTCGAAGATGGGACTGAGCAGTTTCAGCGTGGCTTTCAGGTTGTTGAGTACCCACATATCGGGCGTCGTCACCTTGGTCGTGCAGCGGAAGGGCATTTCAAAGTGATTGACGTGTCAATGGTTTCGGATCTTTCTGTTGGATATATTGATGGCGTAGGCGATGCTGTTCCGCCGGCGATCGAGCAACTTGGGGCATCATTAGAGTTTGTCGACAGTGACGACCTGGCGTGGGGTGATCTTCAACGGTTTGATGTAATCGTGACGGGTGTGCGAGCGTATGAGCGTCGTCAGGATCTCCGTGCCAATAATGATCGGTTATTGCAGTACGTTGAGAATGGTGGCACAGTGATCGTTCAGTACAACAAGTTCGAGTTTAATCAAGCTCAGTATGGGCCTTACCCGGCTCGGGTGAGTCGAAATCGTGTTACCGATGAAAGTGCTCCGATTCGAGTACTGGAAAATGATCATCCACTGTTCGCGTGGCCAAATCGTATTGCCGCCCAGACGTGGGACGATTGGGTGCAAGAACGAGGGCTCTATTTTTTGGGTGATCGGGATGAGAGCTATATCGACCTTGTTGAACTCGAAGATTCTTTTGAATTTAATCCTGGTATCAAACGAGGCGCACTCGTTGAGGCGCGAATTGGTGATGGACGTTGGCTTTATGTTGGCCTCGGTTTGTGGCGCCAGTTGCCAGCTGGAACTACCGGCGCGTATGCACTGTTAGCGAACTTACTGAGTCTGGGACAGGCGACAGAGCCTTAGTCCTCGTCGGTTGGACGACCGAGGAAATATACTTCGCCTGTTGGGTTCATCATTGCACCCTCCGGTTCAAGCGTAATAGCAACTGGAACCGGTGCAAGCACTCCATCAGGTGCTTCGACACCTGTTGTTGTTCGTCCGGTGGGATCGATTGTCAATGGTCCTCCACTGATTGGGCTTGCCATCGGCACGAACCAGAGGTGGTACGCTCGCCCTGCAGGTGCAGGCGGCAATCCTGTGACGGTTAGAACGATACCGTGCTCAGTACTCCAAAACACTCGGGCCTGTGCGTTTGGCGCGGCTGGCTGAGCCGTCAACGGCATCGGGATGAGATCGTCGGCAGCAAACAGATCAGCCCGCTGGTCCGATTCACGAGCGAGGCGAAGCGCGGCCTCTGATTGCATTTCTGCGAGCACGGCGCGCTGGTTTGCCGCGTCGAGGTTTTCTTCAAGTGAGCGAGCAAAGTTGACCTGTTGCGAAGCGTACCAACCGAACCCGCCGGCAGCGACCAAAAAAATAACAGCCGACATATTAAATAAGCCGCGACGGCTGTTTGTCTGTCTGGAGTTAGACTCGACCGTGTGCTGCTGGCTTTTGTTGATCTTATGGTGATCAGAATCTGCGTCTGAAGAAACACCAGTAATTGATTGAACTATTCGGTTCCGAAGTTGTACCGGTGGTTCGTGGTATGGCACCGCCCGAGTAAGCGCATGGGAAACCGGCAACAGCTTCATGACTTCATTCACGCAGTTCTGACATGTTTCGATATGTGTTTCAAAGTCCTTGCGTTCGTCGGCGTTGAGTGCACCAAGGGCGTACAGACCGGCCAAACCGCTGAATGGGTCATTGGTCGGGTTAGTCTCCATCACGTCTTGGCCTCAAGTGTTGCGCACAACGTGTGGAGTCCCATTTGCACCTTGTTTCTGATGACTTCCATCGGGTGCTCCAGACGTTCTGCAATTTGTACCGGTGAAAGTCCTTCGAAGTAGGCAAGTTCAATAGAAATTCGTTCAAGTCGAGGTAGCCCGATGAGGGCGTTTCGCAACGCATCGGCGGCGTCAATTGACGCGACGTCGAAGCGCTGTCGTTGTGCTGGATCAGGAAGTTGAATGGTCGCAGCATTTACACTAATTCCACTATCGCTACGTGAGCGCACCGCATCAACGGCGAGACGCCGGGTGATTCTGAGTAGCCAGCTATTTATTGAATCCCGTTCTGGATCAAACTGGTTTACTTCGCGTTGGGCGTGCTGAAACGTTTGTTCCACAATGGTTTCGGCTTCACGCTGATCATTAACGATATGCAAAGCGAGGGAGAATACACTGATTCCATGCGTATCGTAGAGCCGGCTGATAGTGCCTGAGTCAGCAACCGCTAGTTGTTCGGATAGGGTTTTGGCCATCGCAGCTGGCTGATTTGGTGTATGAGACGATTGTTTAACCATAAGTGAGAATGCCCGATTTTACTCTGATAGATGGCTCAGTTGTCTAGTAATGAGCTCGTTCGACTAGCCACGAACTTGACACTGGTCTAGGCTAGTGGGGGCGGAACTGGTAGTTACCGAATCAGGTGGAGTGGGCTATGCAAAATTGCGACCAAATTTTTAATCGTCGGACATTTCTGACAGCGGGGTCGGCAACGTTGCTGGCATCTACGGTGTCCCGTCTTTCCGGGTCCGAAGGCGCAGCGTTTCAGGAATTACCTGAGCGTCTGCGTGGCGTGCGGGCGATGACCTTTGACGTTTTTGGTACGGTTGTCGACTGGAGGACCAGTATTACCAAAGAAGGTGAGGCGGTCGGGCGCAGGCATGGGATTCAGGCTGAGTGGTCCGCTTTTGCGGATGATTGGCGTGGCGGATACGGACCGGCTATGCAGCGTGTACGGAGTGGTGAACTTGGGTGGACAAAAATTGATGACCTACACCGGATGATTCTTGACGATTTGGTTCCGCAATATGGGTTGACTGCGCTGAGTGATAATGAGCTTGATGACCTGAACCGTGCTTGGCATCGACTGATGCCATGGCCTGATACGGTCGAAGGATTAACGCGGTTGCGTAAAGGGTACGTCTTGGCATCGCTATCGAATGGAAATGTGGCGTTGCTTGTCAATATGGCGAAGAATGCTGGACTTCCGTGGGATGCGGTACTGTCTGCCGAGTTAGCTAATCAGTACAAACCTGATCCTGAGGTGTACCTCAAGGCGGCGGATTTGCTCGGTCTCAAGCCGGAAGAAGTCATGATGGTGGCCGCGCATAAAGGTGACCTACGTGCGTCAGCAGACGTGGGGTTTCGGACTGCCTATGTACCCCGACCCACAGAATTTGCCCCGCATGTTGAACGAGACCTAACTCCAGATCCAGACTTTGATCTCGTTGCAACGAACTTTAATGACATGGCGGCACAACTCGGGCTCTGACGCATACTTTGCTACATCTTGGTAGCAGCCGTGCGAAGTCTGACGTAATCAGCGACCCAAATGCCGTCTACTGTTCGCAGGTCGGGTTCCAGTAGGTCTCTGACTTCCTTGAGTAGTTGTGGTCGTTCGGATTTACTTACCGTTGCTAAGAACGGTTTGGCGAAGATTTCCAGCCATGATGTGACATCTGACGGTAATGGTGTGGGGCGAGGAAATACACTAAGCATGTCAACATGGAAACTGTGAGCTTCAAGTCTGGCGTGATATTCATCACCCGTTGGGAAATACCAAGGGTTCACACGACTTGCGTCGATCCCACGATGACTTAGAGCGGTGACAAGTGCGTTCTGGATCGTTGAGACACATCCTGCGCCTCCGAATTCTGCTACCAGGCGTCCACCCGGTACGAGGGCGTTTCGGATTTGCGTTAATACTTCGTCGGCATCCGTGATCCAATGTAAAACAGCGTTCGAAAAAATGGCGTCGAATTCACCTTCAAATCCTAAGTCGGTTGCGTCGAGGATGCGCGCATCAATACCGCGTTCGAGTGCCGCCCACACTTGTTCGGGGCTGCTGTCGATTGCGACAACGTCGCATCCGGCGGCAATAAGCTTCTCCGTAAGCGCACCGTCGCCGCAACCGAGGTCGAGCACGCGCTCGCCGCGTTTTGGGTTAAGCAGATCAATTACAGGCTGGCCGAGTTCTGAAACGAATCGCGCGTGGCGTGCGTATTCGTCGGGGTCCCATGTTTGCTTCATGCCGTTGTTGTTCTCAATGATTGTGGACTACAAAATTAAACTAGAAATTTAGCGGGTCTGTGGGGGTTCGATGTCGAGCCGACCGGTATAAATGGCCATTCCAACAACGGCATCGATACCTTCTTCATTGAGACGGTCAATTTCAGTTTGCGTGGTAATGCCGCCAGCTGCGGTAACCCGGCGTGATGTCGCCTGCTTTACCGCCATGATTGCATCGAGGTCAGTGCCTTCCATCAACCCTTCTTTATCGACATGCGTATATAAAAATTCTCCACAGAATGGTTCAAGTGCCTGCACCGCATCAACGGCTGTCAGAGACGTTGCCTCGGTCCAGCCCTTGATCACAACTCGACCGCCTTTGCTATCGACCGCTGCGATGATCCGACGTTTTCCAATCGTGCTCGCTAATGTGTTGGCAAAGTCGATGTTTGGCTTACCTTCCAAAAAGAGTGAAGACCCAATTATTACCGCTTCCGCTCCGTATTCGAGTACCTCGCACGCTCGGTCGATCGTGCGGATTCCGCCTCCGATGCGGCAGGGAAGTACCGATGCAACTCGACGAAGTAATTTGTCATTTGCGCCAGTTCCCATCGCAGCATCTAAGTCGATGAGTTGTACACGTGGAAAACCTCTAAAACGACTTATCCATAAGTCAAGGTCATCTGTTGCAATAGCTGGTCGCTCACCCTGTATGAGCTGAACGACTTGACCGCCTTTAAGATCAATCGACGGTATTAGCATGAGAGACGAACTGGTATGCCGTTCTGACGCAAGTGATTCTTTAGGTCACTTACGGCATGTTCGTTGTAGTGAAAAATTGAGGCGGCGAGTGCCGCATGCGCTTGTCCTTTCGTAAACACATCAACAAAATGATCGAATGTCCCCGCACCACCTGATGCAATCACGGGAATGGACACTGCGTTCGATACTGCCGCTGTTAGTTCGCAGTCGAAGCCACTTTTCGTGCCGTCTCGATCGATCGACGTCAAAAGAATTTCACCGGCGCCACGGTCGGCGGCTTCTCGCGCCCAGTCTACGGCGTCTCGACGAGTGGCTTGTTGGCCGCTACGTACATAGATTTGGAATATGTCGCCAACACGTTTGGCATCGATAGCTACGACAACCGCCTGACTGCCGTATCGTCGTGCAAGCGTAGTGAGTAGTTCAGGATTCGCGATGGCCGCGGTGTTTAGGCTGACCTTGTCCGCCCCAGCTTCTATGGCAGCGTCAGCATGAGCTTCGTCTTTAATGCCACCACCAACACACAGTGGCAGAAAAATTTCTTTGGCAACAGCGTGGATCGTATCGGCCAGCGCCTTCCGTTTTTCAATAGTTGCTGTGACGTCAAGAATAACGATTTCGTCAATGCCGTCACGATTGTATCGTCGTGAGAGTTCACCTGGGTCGCCGGCCACTCGAAGGCCTTCAAAATTGATGCCCTTGACTACTGATCCATTTCTGACGTCTAGGCACGCGATGATGCGTTTGGACAACATGGGTATACGATGCTGTACTTTAGGATGCGTTAATCCGGTTTAAAAAATTTTTCAGAATACGAAGTCCAACGTCACCTGATTTTTCAGGGTGAAACTGCACGCCGACCAACTGATCTTGTTCTACAACACTGGCGAAATCTATTCCGTAGTGTGTTGCTCCGACGCATTCGGTGGTTATTGGTGCCGCGAAGGAATGGGTAAAGTACACCTGATTACCTTCGTTGACACCTTCGAGGATCCAGGAGTCCCGTTGTCGGTGAAGGCTGTTCCAGCCAACGTGTGGGACTTTGTATGTTCCTACTACCGAGGTGTCTCCCGCTTCTTGTTCAAGTAAACGGCAACAGCCGTCGATCGCGCCGAATCCCGGTACATCTGGGGCTTCATCACTGCCACTAAATAACCACTGAAGACCGAGGCAGATACCTAAGAGTGGGGTGCCTCGGTCGACTTCATTGGCAATGCCTTGTCGCCATACTCCGTCAAGCGCGGTTGTCGCTTCAAAGTTTCCAACACCTGGGACGATGATTGCGGTTGCATGGCCGAGGTCCTCTGGTACCTGTGGTGTCTCGAACACTGCGTCAAGGTAGCTCAGGGCTTTTCGCACAGATGTCAAATTACCGGCGCCGTAATCGATCAATTTAATCATGATATTTCAGGCTCATTCACGATTAGAGTAGTTCTTTTGTGCTCGGGAGCATTCGCCCGAGCTGTTTGTCACGTGAGCAGGCCACGCGCAGTGCACGTGCAAAAGCTTTAAACAAGGCTTCGATCTGGTGGTGGCTCGACCGACCGTAGAGTACTTTGACATGGACGTTCGCTCGCGCCCCTTGGGCAAACCCATCGAAGAAATCGTGCACGAGTTCAGCCTGGAGATCGCCGACTTTCTTCACTCGCAACTTCAAATCGACGACGGCATGTATTCGTCCGCTAAGATCGACCGCGGCGACACCGAGTGTTTCGTCCATCGGCATGACAAAGTAGCCGGCCCGATTAATGCCACGACGAGAGCCAAGTGCTTTCGATACAGCTTCACCCAAGGCGATGCCGACATCTTCGACCGTGTGGTGTTGGTCGACGTCTAGGTCACCGGTCGCTTTCAGCGTGAGATCGAATGTTCCATGGCGAGCCAGCAGTTCCAGCATGTGGTCTAGAAACCGGATGCCGGTATCAACCTTGTAGCGACCACGACCGTCAAGCGCGAGTCGAAGTTTAATATTCGTTTCAGTGGTTTCTCGTTTAATGGTAGCGCTTCGCATTTTTCGTAGGACCCCCGTTTAGACGACACGCCGGGCGACGGATGACGCGTGGGCGCGTAAACCTTCTGCGTGGGCAAGTGAGATAATGCTCGGGGCAAGTCGGCGAAGCCCACGTTGGTTCAGTTGTTGCACGCTGTTTACGCGGACAAAATCAGATGCACTTAATCCGCCTCGAAATCGTGCAACGCCGGCGGTTGGCAGTACGTGGTTCGATCCTGTGGCGTAATCTCCGGCAGCTTGAGCGGCGTATGGCCCGACAAAAACCGTACCGGCTTTGACAAGACGATTTGCCATGGCGCGTGTGTCGGTGACAGCGTGTTCAGGAGAAATCGCATTTCCTAGATCGATAGCTTCGTCAATGGTTTTTGTCACGATAGCGACGCCATGAGTGTCGATCGAGGGGATTGCCGCCGGATGTTCTTTTAATTGTTTTGTTAATGCGGTACGGACGGCCGTAGCTAATGGACGGTTAGGTGTTACTAGAATGGCCCGTGCTTCAGGATCATGCTCGGCTTGCGCGATGAGATCAGAAGCAATCCAGTCCGGATTGCCATTTCGAGAGACAATGACGATTTCTGTAGGACCGGCATAAAAGTCGATGGGGCAGTCCGAAGCAACATACGCTTTGGCTGCGGAGACATACGCGCTTCCTGGTCCAACGATTTTGTCGACGGCTGGCACGGTTTTGGTTCCGTATGCAAATGCGCCGATGGCATGTGCGCCACCCATTTTGAATAAGCGTGTCACTTTGGCTTCCATCGCTGCGGCGAGCACCGCGGGTTCAGGATTTGGGCAGGCGACTAAAATTTCAGATACGCCCGCCACCTTTGCAGGAATGGTAGTCATCAGCAGTGATGAAGGCAGAGGGTAGCGTCCCCCTGGAACATAACAGCCCACGCGATCGAGGGGGGTGACCCTTTGTTCAATAGTCACGCCCGGCACGACGGTGGTACGCCATGATTGTGGGATCTGCTTTACGCTCACACGTCGAATGTGACGTGCTGCTTCTCTAATTGCTTTCCGGACAGCTGGTGGTGTCGTTTTTGCTCCATCTCGAATTTCCTCGAAGGAGAGTTCGACTGGACCACGCAGCTTGTCGAAACGGCGGGCATACTTACGAACGGCACTATCGCCGTGTTTCCGCACGTCGTCAACAATTCGTTGAACGTTACGGACGCGCGTACTATCCGTGGATTGATTACGATTGAGAATAGATCGCAGTGCGCGCTTGTTTTTTGACGAAATAATTCTCATTCTCGACCTCTACAGCACAATCTTGTTCAGTGGATATTCCACGATGCCACGCGCACCCGCCGCACGAAGCTTCGGGATGAGTTCGCGAACAGCACGTTCCTCAAGAACGGTTGAGACCGCAACCCAATTGTCATCACTTAACGCCGACACTGTCGGTTTTTGGAGCGCTGGAAGTGACGTGATTATCGTCTCCAGTTTGTCTTTTTCGACATTGAGCATTAAGCCGACACGGCCTTGTGCTTCCATTGCTGCTTTTAAGAGCAATGCGATATTTTCAATTTTGGTTCGCTTATCGTTGTCTTCGAGTGCACGATGACTGGCGATCAGTTGTGGGTTTGACTCGAGAACAGTGTCAATAATACGTAAGTGATTTGCTCGTAATGTTGAACCAGTTTCGGTCGCTTCCACAATGGCATCCGCGAGATCGGGGGGCTTAACTTCGGTCGCGCCCCACGAAAACTCAACGCTGACGTTTACGTTAAGTTGTTTAAAGTACTCTTCGGTGGTTCGAACAAGTTCGGTCGAGATACGTGCTCCTTCGAGGTCTTCTGGTTTCTTGTATTGAGAGTCTTCCGGTACGGCAAGGACCCACCGTACTTTCCGAAAGCTTTGTTTTGAATATACGAGGTCCGCAATCGGAACGACGCTCTTTCCGGTTGTTGCTTGGTGCTCAGCAATCCAATCGATTCCGGTGAGTCCTGCATCAACGGCTTCGTCCGCGACGTATCGTGCCATTTCTTGCGCGCGAATCAGCGTGCACTCGATTTCGGGATCATCAATTGTCGGAAAATACGAGCGTGAACTAACGTAAATGTTGAAGCCGGCTCGCTCAAATAATTGAACCGTCGATTCTTGTAGTGATCCTTTCGGGATCCCCAATTTTAGTTTCATGCGATTGCATCCAATTCTTTAAAAAAGCATGTGCGCTCGCCTGTATGGCACACGTTGCCATCGCCTTGGCGTTGTACCCGAACGAGGACGGTGTCGTCGTCGCAGTCGGTCAGGAGGCGTATTACTTTCAGGGTGTTTCCAGATGTTTCACCTTTCATCCACAGTTTGTTCCGAGTACGACTGAAAAATGTCGCATATCCGGACGATCGTGTTCGCGCCAGGGCCTCTTCATTCATGAAGCCGACCATGAGCACTTCATTACTGTCATCATCTTGGATAACAGCAGGAATCAAACCATCAAGTTTTGAAAAATCCATCTATTGTGACTCCACATACAAAAAAAGCCTCGCCGCAAGTGGCGAGGCCTCGTGGTGCGTGAGTGTTACCTTGTTCGGACGCTACATCACACGCAGTACCACCAGCCCGCCGCGCGGCGGTGATGATGATGAGAAAAGGTGTGATGAACACTCAGCATTGAATTTCAACCCTATCTTAGTGCGGTGCTGTCAGTCAACTCCGCTGAGTAGGCTATGCAGTACTCAGGTATCTCGACCACGTTGTTTCCTTGGATGCCGATTGTCGGTCCACATAGGCCCGCATGCGGTCAGGGTGGTCGGTGAAGAGGGCATCAAATCCAAATTCAATTAGTTTTTCCATATCGGTTGTTTCGTTGACAGTGTGAACTGCGGAGAGTAAACCTGCTTGTTGGGCTCGTTCCGCTAGTGACGAGGATGCCAGTCGATGCGGAATATGGAGGGCTGTTGCTCCGGACACACATGCGAGTTTCGTGATGGCTTCGTGCGTGGAGGGTTGATCGGAGAGTAGCGCCGTTGTTAGATGTTCTTGTCTGTCTCGTAGACTCGTGATGATGCGACGAGTATAGGAAGATATAACTACTGAGCGTGTTGCACAGAGCGCTTCAACTTGGGTGCCGACAAGGTCGGCAAGTTGATCGAGACAAAGGTCATCTTGTATTTCAGTTTTCACCTCGATATTGACCAAAATACGATTCCGACACAGGGAGAGTGTTTCGCCGAGGCTAGGAAGGACGGTGCCTGCAAATTCGCGTCCGAACCACGAGCCAGCATCAAGCGTTTGTAATTCAGAAAGTGTATGATTTTCAACAATTCCGCGGCCGTTTGTTGTTCGTTCAAGTGTGGCATCGTGAATGACAATGAATTGTTTGTCTCTCGTTAATCGGATATCAAACTCGATCATATCTGCCCCGGCGTCAATGGCATTTTGAAATGCGGGGAGGGTGTTTTCTGGTGCGATAGCAGAAAAACCTCGGTGGGCAATCACAGTCGGTTTTGTCATGAATGATTTGTTATTTTTAAGACTGCTAATGATCGAGAGCAATGGTATTCTCAGAATGATGGCACATCTTGTTACGGTTGGACTGACCCTTGCGGTGGTTCTTGCAGTTCACGGGCCAGTAGGAGCACAGGAGTCACCGGAAGAGGCGGCGCGGGCGGCTCTCGACGAATATTTTCGAGCGTGGAATGCTGCTGATAATGCGGCAATTGCATTGGTTAGTAACTTTCCGCGAGTGAGTGTTGGACCGAGCGGTCAGATAGTGGTGAGAGACACCGCCGCGGACATCACGATTGACTTCGACACACTTCGTGGAGCGGAACTCTGGGACCACAGCACACTCGATTTAGTAGATGTGGCTCACAGTTCTGCTGATAAAGTGCACTTTCGGGTTGTCGCGAGTCGGCGCTACGCGAACGGTAGTCCGTACAGGACTAATCCTGGTCTCTACATTGTTACGCAGCAGGATGGTCATTGGGGATTGCAATTGCAATCTGTTCTTCCCGCGACATTTTCAGCTGTGCCCTAGTCCTGCCGAGCTTCGCGACCGATCATGACTTCGGTCGCTTTTACGATGGCCGTTGCTTCTTCACCCCGCTTCAGGTTCAGCTCATCGATGGCATCAGCAGTGATGACGGCTGTAAGTTGCTGGTCCCCTATGCGTAGTCGGACTTGCGCGAGGAGACCTTCGCGTCTGACTTCTTCAACGACACCTTGTAGTCGATTTCTCCCGCTGAGCGAGACTAATACGCCACCATGTGGAGCCTGGTGTCGGCGGGGAGGAAGAGCATCACGCTGAGCAAGGAGTCGGGTCAGCTCGCGCTCAGAAATGCGATGGTGACCACCGTCTGTTCGAATGGTTCGGACGCTTCCTTTGTAGATCCATTGCTTTAAGGTCGAATACGCGACACCCAGGCGAGTAGCCGCATCACGCACGGTTATTAGTGACATTATAGATAAAAATATGCACTAAATCGTATATTAAATCAACTGAAATAGTATTATATAGTTTACTTCTGTGCGGTCGTTATCTTTATTGTTGATCGTGGGTTTCGGGCTTCCTTCGTGTAGCGGGCCAGTGGGCGAGCCGGGCAGTTTATCGACGGCGATAGTGGTTGTGTCAGTGGCGGCCAGCCTATCCGATGCTGTGGGAGATGTGGCCAATGTGTTTGAGAAGCAAACAGGTATTCAGGTCCTTGTGAATGCCGCGGGGTCGCAAATACTAGCTACGCAGATCATTGAAGAGATACCAGTGGATGTGTTTGTTAGTGCGGACGAGCGGCAAATGACCCGTACCATTGCCCGGGGCAAAATGGACGAAGGAAGCTATCTTCAGTTGTTATCGAATCAGCTTGTTGTTGTCGTACCTTCCGATCGGTTGATGGGGATCAGTCGACCCGACGATCTGATTGCGCAGTCGGTTCGGCGGATTGCACTTGGGGATCCTGAGGCGGTTCCAGGCGGTGTCTATGCTCGAGAGTATCTCGAGAAGGAAGGAGTGTGGGATGTTCTTAAGTCAAAGGTCGTTCCGACGCGAAACGTACGCGCCGCGCTGCGTGCGGTAGAGGCCGGCACGGTAGATGCTGGTGTCGTTTATCGAACCGATGCGCGACAGTCGGTTGACGCGGTAATTGCCTTTGACGTTCCGGTCGGTCGCGGCCCACGCATTATTTATCCCGCAGCTATGTCAACTAAACCACCCAACCCGGAGAGCGCGATGCAGTTTTTTTTATTTCTACAAACGTCGAACGCACAGCAAATTTTTGAGGCGTATGGCTTCATTTCATTGCTAGCGCATTGACGACTTTTGTGACGGTATGACTGAGCTTTTTGAGGTGACCGGTTTCACCGTGTTAATGGCGGGCGTGGCGACCCTTGTCATGCTTCCGCCTGGAATTTGCGTCGCATGGATACTAGCCCGGCGACAGTTCTATGGTCGTTCAGTCCTCGAGACTGTGGTTACTCTTCCTCTCGTTGTGCCGCCAGTTGCGACCGGATTGATTCTTTTGAAACTTCTGGGTCGCCGAGGATTATTTGGTGGGGTGATTGATGCGATTGGGGTGGATGTTGTTTTTACTTGGAAGGCAGTGGTTGTGGCAATGGCGGTTATGGGATTTCCGCTACTCGTCCGTTCTGCCCGAGCCGGATTTGAGGCGGTTGACCGGCGTTACGAAGGAGTTGCAGCAACGCTAGGGGCGCGTCCTTTGAAGGTTTTTTGGACCATCAGCTTGCCGCTTGCCAGGCGCGGGGTGTTGGCTGGTGCGGTACTGGGATTCTCACGGGCGATTGGTGAGTTTGGTGCCACCGTTATGATTGCCGGTTCTCTTCCTGGGTCCCGAACACTGTCGGTAGCCATTTACCGACATGCTGAACTCGGACAGGATATGGCAGCCACAATACTGATCATTGCGGCCGTGGCTATCGGTTTCGTAGCTGTTTATGTCGCGAATCGTCTCGGAGTCGCGACGTGAGGGGCAACAAAGGTTCCTTGTTGACGCTTACAATTAAGCTTCGTCAGGGGCAGTTCTTACTCAACATTTCTGCTGAGATAGAAACGCAAGCCATGGCAATTGTTGGACCGTCCGGGTCGGGTAAAACGACAATCCTAGATGCCGTTGCCGGACTGCGTCAGCCGGATGCAGGCGTGATACAGGTTGGCCAGAAAATATTGTTTGACAGTCACAGCGGGATTAATCTGCCTCCGTACGAGCGACAGATTGGATACGTTCCACAGGATCTGGCGCTGTTTCCACATTTAACTGTGCAGCAAAATGTTCTATACGGCGTATCTAACGGGGATGCCGAGGAACGCGCGCGACCGGTTCTTCAGATTCTTGAGATTCAGGAATTACTCTCCCGTGCCATCGGAAAACTTTCAGGAGGCGAACGCCAGCGAGTCGCGTTGGCGCGTGCGCTGATGGCACGACCAATGGTCTTACTACTTGACGAACCTCTTGCAGCCCTTGATGTTGATCTTCGAGATCGGATCCTGCCGTATCTTGAGCGTGTTCGCGAAGAACTGAAGATACCAATGATCTACGTGTCACACGTTCCAGATGAAGTTAGGCGGATCGCTGACTGGGTGATCGCGTTAGCTGATGGGGAAGTCGTTCGGTCAGGCGTGCCAGCGGAAGTCTTTGACTCCGAAACCGAAAAGCACCTAGCCTAGGCCGACACCAAAAAAGGTAAACAGCAACCAACAGGTGGCTCCACCGACGAGAGTCATCGATAAGCCCCAAGCCATCAATTTGTTAAATAGTTTTCGACTGTCTTCATGCGGCGGTGCAGCCGCCATACACAGTGCACCGAGTGTAGAGAGGGCAGAAACATCTACTAGATGGGCGCCGATGTTCATCGAGGAAGCGATTGCGAGTGGATTGATTGCGCCGAGTTGCTGTGCCATGTCCGTTACGGTTGGCAGAAACATCGGTAGTACTACACCTGAGGTACTACTGTAGATAGAAATAAATCCTGTCGTAAATGCCATGATGGCAGTGGCCGTGTTTGCTGTCGAAATATTGACAAGCATTCTCGTAAAGAGGTCCAGGCCACCAGTTTTGTCGAGTACGGAAATCAAAACTGTAACGCCGCATACCATCATGATGACCCGCCAAGGCATCTGTGAGACAGCCGCTGTTTCGTCACCGGCTTTGAGTACGACGAGAATGATTGTGCAGGCAAATGCACCAAGGCCGACGTCGACATTAAACAGGATGACACTGCTCAGCAACATCCCGATCACAACGATTGTGTACCAATGCTTCCGTTCCAGTTTGATTTGTTGTTGCGAAGTCTTATCTTTTGTTAGAACAACTAAGTCACCTTCATGTCGGCGTCCCAACAGCCGCCATCCGCCAAATAAAAAATATGCGGTGAAAACGACTACGGTTTGCGCCATCATATTGTTCAGGAATGTGAGAGTTTCATAGCCTCCGAGTCCATTTTCAGCCATTACACCATTCACGATAATTCCTGCCGGTGCAATCGGAGAGAGGGCGCCGGCATTGCCACCGTGACCAATCATGATCGCCATCAAAAATGCGGGGATACGTACCTGACCGGCGACAGCCATTGCCATTGGTGCCATTAAAGCTGTTGAGGCAATACTGCCGGGACCGATCGAGGAGAGTATGAACGATAACAAAAAGAACATCATTGGCATTACACCGACGTTGCCTTTACAAAAGCGAACGGCTTTTTGGGCAATAAGGTCAAGCGTTCCATTCGCTTGCGCAAGTGCAAAAAGTAACGTGACGCCGGCAAGTGTGACGAAAAGACGTGTGGGGAATCCGTCCATGACTTCTCGCGGACTCATGTCCGCGAAATACACGCCAACGATCCATGCGAATGATATTGCGAGGAACCCGACGTGCAGTCGCATTGTGCAGCTGATAATGATGGTAATAAGCCCCGCGCCGAGCGAGAGGGTCGCGGCGTCCATGAAGCGCGAGTATATCCGTGGTGACAGACGACGGCTAGTTCTTTAACTGGTAGGAGTCTTTAGATGGCGATATGTGCATCATCGACGGATCACGGTCGCTTTCGTTTCAGTCTGTTATCGGTTAACTTCTGGTCGGCGACGGTCAGTGCATTGGCCGACTCACACATTATCATTCTGGGTCTTGTGACTCTGACGGTTAGAATGATGAAACGTATCGACTGAAGTCGAGGAGAACGCATGTGGTGATTTACGGGGTCGCGTTGTTGTCGTTCTGCTATCTGATGGGCATGTTTGCTGGTGACCTGTTGGGCCAGCTTATGGGTGTGCAGGCAAATGTCGGTGGTGTTGGCATCGCGATGATTTTGCTTCTTGTGCTTCCAAATCTTGGGTCACGGGACGTTGCTCTCAGTCCGATTACGGAAAAGGGCATCGGATTTTGGAGCGCGATGTACATTCCGATTGTTGTGGCAATGGCCGCGCGGCAAGATGTGTACTCGGCGCTTTCTGGCGGATGGATGGCCATTGTTGCCGGCATCGCTGCGGTTGCTGCGAGCTTTGCGCTTATCCCGGTGTTGGCGCGCTTCGGGCAAGGTGGTCAGGATGATTCTTGACACGCTGGAAACAGCATTATCGGCGAGAGGACTGATTACAGCGTTCATGTTTGTTGGAGCTCTCGTGTGGCTCTCATATCTCATCTCCAACAAATTGACACGTGGGCATGTTCATGGGTCGGCGATTGCTATTGCGCTCGGCTTGGTTTTTGCCTGGTATGGAGGCATGACGACAGGCGGGAATACTGGTCTTGCAGACATTCCATTACTTGCGGGTATCGGTGTTATGGGTGGTTCGATGTTTCGCGATTTTGCGATCGTTGCAACAGCCTTTGGCGCTGATTTAAGTACGCTAAAGCGCGCCGGTCTCGTCGGCGGCATTTCGATTGTTATTGGTGTCGTCCTATCGTTTGTTGTCGGTGCGGTTGTTGCTGTGGCTTTTGGGTATACGGACCCGATTGCCGTCACGACTATTGGAGCGGGGGCGGCAACTTACATCGTGGGTCCGGTTACAGGGACAGCTTTAGGGGCGGGTAGCGATGTGATTGCCTTGAGTGTGGCAGCGGGGCTTACGAAATCTGTTCTCGTCATGATTGGGACGCCCTTTATTGCGCCTAAAATTGGACTCAATAATCCGCATTCGGCACTGATTTATGGGGGATTGATGGGGACAACGAGCGGTGTTGCCGGTGGGCTTGCCGCAACGGACCCAAAACTCGTGCCTTACGGTGCGATGACTGCGACGTTCTATACGGGGGTTGGGGTTCTCCTTGCACCGTCGGTGTTGTACTTCATTGTACGTGCGCTTATCTAACTCAGTACATATTCAGCAAAGGCATCACGCTATTCAGTTGTTCGAGTTCTGATGATATATCTCGTACATCATGGGCAAGCGACTGATGCCACCGTGAGTGCTCAGAGACCACTGACGACATTCGGGCAGAGGTCTGTGGAACGGCTTGCAGGCCGTCTTGTTGAACACGGTGTTTGCCCAGTTGAGATATGGCACAGTGGAAAGCTTCGAGCTCGTCAAACAGGGAATGTACTACTGACCGCGTGCAATCCGGCTGCACAGTTCGTGATGGTTCGAGGTCTTCAACCCGCCGATCCGTCAGATATTATGGCTGATCGTTTGGCAGGTGAGCAGCGCGAAATCATGTTGATTGGGCATATGCCGAATCTGCCAAGGCTGTTAAGACGACTGATTGGACGAATCGGTGACAAACATGAGATTGAGTTTCCTCCTCACGGCGTAGTGGCGCTTAAAAGCAATGATGAAGGGATGACCTGGCGAGAACAGTGGCGTTGTGGGAACAGTGACTAGCTGACGATCAGACCGCGATGTTTCGCAAGTAGTTCCCACGCTCGCCGAACATGCTTGTCAGTGGTGCGGATATGGCCGATGGCAAGTCTTAACGTAAAACGTCCATTTAGCCGTGTGTGCGACAGAAATACCTCTCCATCGGCATTGATGCGTTCAAGAAGTTGTTCGTTTAAGACATCGGTCTCGGTGTCATCCTCCGATGTACCTTTCGCGCGGAAGCACACGACACTGAGCGGAACAGGGGCCGCACGCTCAAAGTCTTCGCTTTCATCAACCCATCCGGCGAAAAGTTTGGCGAGTCGCATATGGTCGGCGAGTCGATCTCGAAGACCGTCCGAGCCAAAATAGCGAATAACCGCCCAAAGCTTGAGGGCTCGAAACCGTCGTCCTAGTTGAACACCAGTATCCATTAAATTTCTAACTTCACCGGCTTCCGGAGTCTGCAAGTAGTCCGGGGTCAGACTAAACGCCGAACGTACAATGTCCATATGCCGACAGTAAAACGCACTGAGGTCAAACGGCGTGAAGAGCCATTTGTGTGGATTAACCACGAGCGAATCGGCTTGACTGCAGCCGTCAAGAATATTGTGTGTGTCTGGTACCAATGCCGCTGATCCCGCATAGGCCGCGTCAACATGGAGCCAAATCCCTTTCTCAGTGCATATTGATGAGATAGCGCTCACTGGATCAACGCTTGTTGTTGACGTTGTGCCAACTGTAGCAACAACGGCGATGGGTATCTCACCCTTGGCTATGTCTGACTCGATCGTTTTTTGAAGTACATCTGGCCGAAGCTTGAATTCAGCATCGACTGGAATCTTTCGTACCGCGTTGTGCCCGAAGCCAAGAGTCATTGCGACTTTATCGATCGAGGAGTGCGCCTGTTCAGAGGCATAAATACGCAATGGCCCTAGCTCTTTCCGTCCTGCGAGTCCTCGTGTTCCGACGTCGGGTATGGTTCGATGACGCGCAGCGGCTAGTGCATGCAGACTTGCGATCGATGCGGTGTCATAGATAACGGCTTCAAAGCATTCCGGCAGGCCAAGAAGTTGGCGGAGCCAACTCAGAGTAACTTCTTCCAATTCCGTCGCGGACGGCGACGTGCGCCAGAGCATAGCTTGCACATTCAATGCAGCCGATAAAAATTCCGCCAAGATACCGGGCGCGCTCCCAGAAATCGCGAAATAACCGAAAAACCCAGGATGATTCCAGTGTGTGATGCCAGGAAGGAGAATTTCTTCGAAGTCCTTAAAGATGTCCTTAAAGGTTGTGCCTTTTACCGGCGGAGTTTTTGGTAGCGCAGTCTGTATTTCGCCAGGCTTGTTCTGGGAAAGTACAGGATAACGATCGGACGTGGCGAGGTACTCTGCGATCCAATCGACGAGCGCGTGACCGTTCTGCCGAAAGGTTTCGGCGTCCATGTCGCCGAGAAGATGGTTGTCCGCGCGGTCGTTATCAGGCACGGTGTGCCATGGGTTAGAAGATTAGTTGCTAGCGCTGACGTAATCGAGTGCGAATTCTCGTAATGCCGCGCTACTCAAACCGATCGCTTCAGCCTCAGCCAGTGCGGCATCGACGGCGTAGCCGTCCTGTTTGACGCGTTTGATTAACCACATCGCGCCCACGCGGTTTGCGGAACCACAGTGAATATAGACTGGTTGATTCGTCGGGTCGGCTACAGCTTCGAGAAACGATTCGGCAACTTCAGCAGTTGCTTCTCTGAAGGGGATATGAATGTATTTCAATCCGGCTGCTTCCGCAGCTTGTTTGCCGGAGTCAACGGTCGCCCCGCGTTCTCCACCGGTACGGAAGTTGATAACTGTTGTAAAACCTCGGGTTTTTAATTCTGCCATCGCTTCCGGGGGCGTTGCTCCCGCACACGCCACTGTGGCATCAACGCGTGTGTAGTTGCGAACGCCTTCGGGCCCTTCCTCGGCTTGGAAAGACGGGCTGGTATCCTGGTGTTCGGTATTACTGCTTGATTGTGGTGAAGATGCGCCGCCGCAACCGGTGACGCTAACCATAGTGACCAAAAGGACACCAATAATCATCGGGAAGTAACTTGACTGCTGCATGGGTTTCGATTGTAGCATTCTGTGGCCAAAAGGATTTCATTAAAAGTTAAGGAGTCGTCCGTGTCAGAGATTGTGCATACCAGTCGAATGCGAATTGATCGAATCAAGGGCCCTATCCGAGAAATGCATCTTGAAGGATTTGAGCAGCCGATCCGATTCGGTGTTCATGGTGGAATCAAAAAATTCTACGGTGTCGAACCTGACGAGGAGGTTCCGGCCACTCTCGATTACATGATCGGAGCGGTTGGTGGTTGACTGCTCGGCACCCTTGCACGCGCACTGGAGGTGCGTGAAATTCCTGCTCCGAGTGACAAAATCACAGCCCAAGTTGAAGGCGATATTGAAGCGGTTGACAACGTTCTTCGCATTACGCGCATACGGGTTCGGTATGACCTGAAGATTCCGAAAGGAAAAAGGGAGGCGGCTGAACGAGCCGTTGCGCGGCATCCGAGTGGTTGCCCAGCGGCCAATAGTGTGAATGGGTGCATCGACATCGATATTTCAGCGACGATTACTGAGGAGTAACTCCAACGAGGTCCGAGGTCCGAGGTCGAGTAGGGCGACTGGGTGCTGTGGAAACTGATGCTATTTGCTAACTAGGGGACCACAACCGATGGGGATTTCTTGGCCGTCTGCAGGTCCCCGAAGATATCGAGTGGTTGGGCGAACCGATGGTTCCCTTTAGTAGTAGCAAACTGAGGCTGTGAGACCCCTATGACGGTTGGTGATTCTTGCCGGAAAACCCGCCTTTCGACATCATGCAATAAGGGCTTTGGTATCGCAAAATTAAGCCATCCATGAACACGGGGTTTATGGAGCTGTCTATGTTCTTATAATGCGAGATCTGGGTGGCCCATGCTAGACTTGCCGCGCCGGAACTAGCCGTGGTTTCAGACCCTTCGTCCATCATTCCCGTTCTTCAGCATGTTGCAGCCCGGCTGCGAATGTCTTCCGTTCGATCAACCAGTGCAGCTGGGAGTGGTCATCCATCCAGTTGTTGTTCCGCTGCGGATATCGTTGCGGCCTTATTTTTTGGCCACATGAAGTTTGATGCTAAGAATCCGCAGCACGATCACAACGACCGATTTATTTTGTCAAAAGGTCATGCGGCTCCGTTGCTCTATGCGGTGTGGGCAGAATTAGGCTTGGTTGAACAGGCAGACCTTGAGCGTTTGAGAAAGATTGATTGTGACCTTGAAGGACACCCCACGCCACGATTGCCATTCGTTGATGTTCCGACTGGCTCACTCGGACAGGGAATCTGTTCAGCGATTGGATTAGCGCTCAATGCTCGCCGGATCGGTTCAGACTACCGAACCTATGTGTTGCTGGGAGACGGTGAGTCTGCTGAAGGTTCGGTCTGGGAGGCTGCGCAGATTGGTGAACTGTACAAGTTAGACAACCTTTGTGCGATTACCGATGTCAATGCACTGGGTCAGAGCGGGGTGACCCAATGGCAGCACGATATGGCAGCACTGCAGCGGAAATGGACAGCATTTGGTTGGCATACGGTTGTAGTGGACGGTCATGACATCGCGGAAATGTTAGCTGCGCTCGATGACACGAAACGCACCACTGGGCAACCAACCATGATTCTGGCGAAGACCGTCAAGGGGAAAGGTGTTTCCTTCATGGAGGGCGAGGCCGGGTGGCATGGCAAACCGATCAAGCAAGGTGACGAGTTAGATCAAGCCCTTGGTGAATTGGAACAGCAGTTGGGTACAGATATGTCCCTTCCATCCGTTACGGGTCCATCCTTTCATAGTAAGGATTCTGATGGTCTTCCCGTTACGATAAAACTTCCGAGAGTGCCTCCGTATGACCGTGGCAGTGAAGTAGCGACTCGTGTCGCTTATGGCACAGCGCTCGCTGCACTCGGAGACATAGACCCTCGCATTGTTGCTCTAGATGCGGATGTTGGAAATTCAACATTCAGTCAGACATTTCAACTCGCGCACCCGAAGCGGTTTTATCAAATGTATATCGCTGAACAGGTAATGGTTGGTGCTGCGATGGGTTTTGCTAGTCGGGGTGCGATTCCGTTCCCATCTTCGTTCGCATGTTTTTTAACACGCGCGTCTGATTTTATTCGCATGGCTGGTATCGGACAGATGAATATCAAGTTAGCCGGTTCGCATGCAGGAATTTCAATAGGTGAAGATGGACCTTCACAGATGGCGCTTGAGGATCTTGCGATGATGCGTGCTGTGCCAGGTTGTGCGGTGTTCTATCCGTGTGATGGGGTGAGTACAGAGCGACTTGTCGAAGTTGCGGCGGCGTATCAGGGGATGGCTTACATCCGTACCAGTCGACCAAAAACGCCGGTTATTTATTCATCGACTGAAGAGTTTGTTCTTGGCGGTTCAAAGGTGCTTCGTGAGTCCGATAAGGACGTGGTGACAGTTGTTGCAGCTGGTGTGACAGTGTTTGAGGCGCTGAAGGCATATGAGTCATTACTAAATGAGGGGATTACAGTTCGCGTCATTGATGCGTATTCTCTTCAGCCCATCGACAAATTGACGCTTGTTGCAGCAGGCCACCAAACTGGTGGTCGCATCGTGACAGTTGAGGATCACTATCCGATAGGGGGACTCGGTGACGCGGTGAGTGAGGCCGTTTCGAGCGACGGTATGGGAGTGGAACGGCTGGCTGTCCGGGCGGTTCCACGCTCAGGTGGTTCTGCGGAGTTACTTAAGCGTTTCGGTATTTCAGCTAATGAAATTGCTGAGGCGGTGCGTCGACAACTTTGCCTAAAGTCGTCGAATTCGAGTACGTCTGCCTAGACAGACACGCGCAGGGTAGTTACCGCAAAGGTTCATTCCCACGGCACCCTTTACTTTTGCGCAAGCATTTTCTACTTCAAGAACGAATGTCATTGCGTTATTTTCAGTTCTATCGTCCAGGTCATCTAACCGCTAGAATGGTGTCCGTGTATTTAAAGTAACCGTACCCATGAACCGGTAAAGCCGAGGAGGTTTTCCGTGCCACATCTTTTATCTGAAAACTGTTGCAACCTGAGACATCGAGGCTTGTCCAAAGTAGTCCGGTTCATGAGGGTAAGACTAGTCGGTCTTTTCGCTATTGTGAGTGCAGTGGGTTTGATTACCGTCGCTGACAATCAAATTGGACTGGCCCAGACTGAGCAGGCACCAGGGCATGGGTATAGCCGGCCAGCAAAAAGTCGTCACGGGAGCCGCTCTGAAGTTATTGCTCCTCACGGCATGGTTGCTGCGAGTCATCCGCTGGCTGCCCAGGTAGGCCTGGAGATCTTGAAAGCTGGTGGCAATGCTATTGATGCGGCAGTCGCGGTTAATGCGGTTCTCGGTCTCATGGAACCTCACATGAACGGTGTTGGCGGTGACCTGTTCGCGATTCTTTGGGATGCCGAGGGCGAGCAGTTACACGGTCTTAATGCGACAGGTCGTGCCCCTTACGAGATCAATCGGGAGGCCCTGGTTCGCCAGGGCGTCGAACGGATGCCTGGGACCGGTCCAGTTACGTGGACGGTGCCAGGTGCGGTCGATGGGTGGGACAAGCTACTGAACCGTTTCGGCACGATGACTTTTTCGGAGGTGCTTGCTCCGGCGATTGCGTATGCCCGTAATGGTTTTCCGGTGAGCGAGATTATTCAAGGCCAGTGGGCGAGTTCGGAGCGCACTCTTGCGGAGTGGCCCGATTCGGCAAAAACCTATTTACCGAATGGTCGTCCCCCTCGTGTTGGTGAAGTCTTTACTAATACCGGACTCGCGCGAACCTACGAAGCGATCGCGCGGGGTGGCCGGGATGCTTTTTATCGTGGGGACATTGCCAGGAAGATCGTGGCATTCAGTGAATCCAATGGTGGGTATTTCACTATGCGTGACTTTGAGGATCACGATTCCGTATGGGTCGATCCGGTTGGCACGACATATCGCGGGTACGACATTTGGGAAATTCCGCCTAATAGCTCTGGCATTCTCGCGCTTATGATTCTGAATCTTCTTGAGGATTACGATGTGGCGAGTTTGGGGCACAATAGCGCAGAGGCTCTCCACCTATTTACAGAGGCGAAGAAGCTAGTCTGGGCGGATCGGAATACTTATGTTGCTGATGCCGATGCAAATGTGCTTCCGACAGCATCACTAATTTCGAAATCGTATGCTTCGTCACGCCGCACACTGATTGATCGGACACGTGCCGCGACGGCGGTGACTCCAGGAAAGCCATTCGAGTATAGCGACACGGTCTATCTCACGGTTGTTGATAAAGACCGAAATGCTATTTCACTAATCGAGAGTATTTTTGGTCCATTTGGGTCAAAGGTCGTGCCAGGCGATCTCGGGTTTGCCTTACAGAATCGGGGTTCTGGTTTTTCCCTTGAGGAGGGACATCTAAACTCACTGGAACCACACAAGCGTTCTTTGCATACCAACATGCCCGGTTTTATTACGAAGGATGGAAAGCCTTTTATGCCATTTGGAGTAATGGGAGGGCCGATGCAGCCACAAGGTCACTGGCAGGTGTTGTCGAACATCATTGACTTTGGTATGAATTTACAGGAAGCCGGTGATGCGGCACGGGTTCGGCATAGTCCAAGTCGTTATCCTGGAGGCACACTCGCCGTTGAACCTGGCGTGTCGGACGATGTGGTTGAGGAATTACGTCGCCTTGGACACCACGTCGAACGGCAGGGCGGCGGCGGCATGGGTGGTTACCAAGCCATTATGATCAATCCGGAGACTGGCATGCTCCACGGTGGTACCGACCCGAGGAAAGATGGGCAGGTTGCGGGATATTAGACCGTTTTTAAGGGGCTATTGAATCGTCGTTGGAATAGGATTTATCGTGTAGGAGTTTTTATGACATTGTCCATTACATACTGCACCCGTTGAAAGTACTTACCGAAGGCCTCCAGTCTGGCGGCTGCGATTAAGAGCGAACTCGACTTCGAAGCTGAATTAATAGAAGGAACGAACGGTATCTTTGATGTCATTGCCAATGGAACAATGATCTTTTCGAAGCACGAGGAAGAGCGATTTCCTGATCATGAAGAGATCATTACGATGCTTCGATCAATGGCGTCATCGTAGGGTTCCTGACACGTCTCTTACCGACGGGATGTCTTCATGCCAGAAGCTGTAATTGGCACGCTTCGTTGGATATGCGGTGTCCTCCGGAAAGAAAAGATTCCCTTTCAAGTTGTTGGAGACATCGCCATCCTACTTGAAGGTGCATCGCCTCTTGTCAGCACGGTTGAATTGTTCGTTAGCGCGAAGTCTCTTCCACGACTTATACGTACGGTCCAGGATCGCATTACGGAATATCCGTGGCGACGACGTAACGAGCGGTGGGATTTGGTAATGATGGTACTCAACAACGATGATGTTGTGGTCTCGGTTGGAATTATTGATGGAGCCCGCGCGCGAGTCGGTACGTCGAGCGAATGGGTGGATGTGGTAATTGACCTCGAGGCTTCACGAGTTGTAACTCTTAGAGGCGTCGAGATTCCAATTGCTTCTCGTTCTGAACTTGCAACAGAGCTGAGGTTACCGACACCAGGCGAAGAATTTCCGTAATAAGGTTTTCTGACGCTCGGTGAAGCGAACTTTACGCATTTGATGCGCTGTTTTACGAAGCGCATCTGCCTGTGTCGGATATGGATGAATTGTCGCGCCGATAGTACTAAGTCCTACATTTGCTTTCATTGCCAAGGTTATTTCACTGATCAGGTTGCCGGCATCAGCGGCGACGATTGTGGCACCCACGATCTCATCGGTGTTTCGTTTGACGAGTACCCTAACGAAACCGTTGTCTTTGCCGTCAATCACGGCGCGGTCGATGGCGTTCAGTGGTTGTGTAAATGTTTCGACATCTACGTCTTGTTTGGTGGCATCGGTGTTAGTTATGCCGACATGCGCCACCTCGGGATCCGTATACGTACACCACGGGATCAGTAAGCTGTCGGTTGAGACTCTACCGAGGCCAAACGGATGTGGGAAGAGAGCGTTTTGCACAACCATTTGGGCCATGGCGTCGGCGGCATGCGTAAATTTTAACGGAAAACAAATGTCACCGGCCGCGTAGATCCGCTTGTTCGTGGTGCGCAGGTACTTGTCGACGGTAACACCTGACCGTTGAAAGGCGACAGCCGCCATTTCCAAATGAAGTCCTTCTATGTTTGGCGCACGGCCGACAGCAAGCAAGATATCGTCTACAACGAGTTCACCCATGTTGTCGTCCGTCTTGTAGTGAATGTGTTTTGTGCTTTCATTACCGATAACTGTCTCAATCTTGGCATTGAACACAAACTTGACTCCATCATCGGTCATTTGTTGTTGAAGCACTGTTGCGGCATCTTTGTCTTCGCGTGGCAAGAGCTGTGACTCGCGTTCAATTAGGGTGACTGCACTGCCGAAACGTGCAAAGGCCTGCGCGAGTTCACAGCCAATGGGACCACCTCCAACAACGGCAAGACGTTTCGGGAGTGTAGTGAGTGAAAACACGCTCTCGTTAGTGAGAAAGCCAGTTTGTTCGAGTCCATTAATAGTCGGAACGGCAGCGCGTGCACCGGTGCAAATTGCAGCCCGTGAAAATTGCAGTACCGTTTCACCGACCGTCACTGAATCAGGTCCAATAAATTGTCCTTCCCCTATGTACACGTCGACGCCGAGTTCCTTGAAGCGCTGAGCGGAATCAACATGACTGAGTTCGGATCTGATGCGGCGCATTCGTTTCATTACAGCTGGAAAATTCTGTGTTGTATCGGTTGAAAGCACTACACCAAACCGAGATGCTTCTTCTGCGTCAATCCGTGCGCGTGAGGCACGGATAAGTGCTTTTGAAGGTACGCATCCGACATTGAGACAATCACCACCCATCAAATTACGTTCGATGAGGGCAACCCGTGCTCCAAGGCCAGCAGCGATTGCTGCTGTGACTAAGCCGGCAGTTCCTGCTCCGATTACGACGAGGTTGTAAGGGCCTTCTGGCTGCGGGTTTACCCAATTGGGTGGACGCACGTGCTCTAGAAGCTGGTGGTCGTAGGGGTCGGCCGGGTCAAGCACGTCTGAGGAGAATGTCATAGGCGTGCGCGTGGTGCAGTGTAACGTAATGGTGCACTGGCCGGATCAAGGAACCCGCACTATGCTTTAACTAGCGAACGGGGTTTCTATTATTGGAGGAAGGTACGATGCTTTTTGCTGACCCAGCCACGCTCAAAATACCATCTAAAGCGGATGCATTACCTGGTCGCGATGAGCGTATATCGCCACCCAATACTCACTACGTGCATGGCCAACTGATAGCGCCGCCGTTTCCCAATCAAATGGCACAGGCTGTTTTTGGAATGGGATGTTTCTGGGGAGCCGAGCGGAAATTTTGGCAACAGGAGGGCATCTATACGACCGCAGTTGGATATGCCGGCGGGGTAACCAGGAACGCGACCTACCAGGAAGTGTGTTCAGGTCGTACAGGCCACACTGAGGTTGTACTGGCAGTCTACGAGCCGACATCTGTGCCCTTTGAGGTTCTGTTGCGTCTATTTTGGGAGAGTCATGATCCCACGCAGGGAATGCGCCAAGGGAATGATGTCGGAACACAATACCGTTCGGCAGTTTTTGTGGAGAATGCTGACCAATTACGGATTGCCGAACATTCTCGCAGTGTTTATCAAGGACGATTAACGACGGCTGGTTATGGTGCGATTACCACGGAAATTCGCTTGGCTCCACCCTTTTACTATGCTGAGGAATATCACCAGCAATATCTGGCTAAGAATCCGACTGGTTACTGTGGACTTGGTGGGACAGGTGTTAGGTGTTCAGTTGAGGAACTGCCAGTGCAATCAGAGTAGGGTCAAGTCTCGGTGAGAATGCTCAGATTACCTATCCGCCGACGAAGGTCATCAAAGTTTGTGCCTCGGATAGACGTCCAGTCATTTCCGTGTTGTGATGGCTGAATTAAGCTCGTGCACAGTCTGGCAATCCTAGTCTGCTAGTCTTTTTTGAGGAAGTTATGGAACGAGTAGACAGGATCGACTGGAGTGCGTTTGACGCGGTACTGTTTGATCTTGATGGCGTCTTAACAGCAACAGCAAATGTCCACGCACGGTGCTGGAAGCGTGTGTTCGATGAGTATTTATCAGGTTCTTTTGCATCTGGTGAAAGCGCACCGAGGTTATTTGAATTACCCCTGGATTACACACAATATGTTGATGGTAAGCCGCGATATGACGGTGTTCGTTCGTTTTTGTCATCCAGAGGAGTTTGGCTCCCTGATGGCGCACCTGTTGATCCTCCGACAGCTGAAACCATCTGTGGTTTAGGGAATAAGAAAAGTCTTCTGTTTACTCAAGTCATACTGTCGGAAGGTGTTGAGATCTATCAGGACGCAGTGGCTTTGGTGAGACATTTAGGTGAGCGCAACACGAAATTAGCGGTTGTGTCTTCTAGTCGACACTGTGAATCGATTTTGACTACAGCCGGACTGAACGATTATTTTTCGTTACGGGTCGACGGGATCGTTGCTGAGGAAGTTGGTCTTGCTGGGAAACCGTCTCCGGAAACTTTTGTGTACGCTGCCCGTGAGCTGGGTGTTGAACCGGCGTCGAGTGCCGTGATCGAAGACGCGCTTGTTGGTGTGCGTGCCGCTCAACAGGGTGGATTTAGATTGGTGGTCGGCGTCGATCGAACTGGAGGGCAGATAAATCTCAGGCAGGCGGGGGCAGATGTGGTTGTGACCGATCTCGAAAAGACACTGGGGATTGACAACGATGGACTTGTTTCGTCGGAGTAAGGTCGTCTAAGTCATGCGAAATAGCCGAAGGAAAAGTGCCCCAGAGGATGTCTACCCTTTTGAGGAGTGGCGCCTGGTCGAGAAACGATTTGATTTGGACTACCTTGCAGCAACGGAATCTTTATTTGCGACGGGCAATGGATATCTTGGGATGCGCGGTACTTGCGATGAAGGTCAACCGACAGTTCATAGTGGGACCTATGTCAATGGATTCCATGAGACATGGCCGATTGTGTACGGTGAAGAAGCCTATGGCTTTGCGAAGCAGGGGCAGACGATCATCGATGTGCCTGATGCCAAAGTGATCAAGCTGTACGTTGATGACGAACCGTTTTTTTTACCTACAGCGACACTGGAACATTTTGAGCGTGCGCTTGATATGCGTGCGGGAACGCTTGACCGCGATCTCGTCTGGGCGCATTCATCAGGGCAACGTGTGTCGATTAAGTCGAAACGTTTGGTCTCACTGGAACATCGACACCTCGCGGCTGTGGTGTATGACATCACTTTATTAACAAATGATGCGCCGGTTCTTATCGTGTCAGAAATTGTTGACGGTCGTGTCGTAACAGATCCGGAGAGTGTTTCGGCTCAGGATCCTCGGATTAGGCAATTTGGGTGTGAGGTGCTTGAGCCGAAAGAAAACAGTGTTGGACCGGAGCGCGTAGTACTGGGGTTTCAGACAAAAGCTAGTGGCATGACGCTTTCGTGTGGCATTGATCATTCGATGCAGACGGACTGTGCGTTCACGTCTGATGTTCAGGTGGAGGCGTCATCAGGTCGAGTGGCGTACTCAATTGATGGTCGTGTTGCAAAACGGATTCGGTTAGTGAAGTACATCACGTACCATTCGTCCAGCCGACCCCAAGCACGAGAATTATGTCGACGTTCTGAACGGGTGCTTGATCGTGCCGTCCTGCATGGAGCTGAGGAGTTATTAGAGAGTCAGCGATTGTTTCTTGACGACTTCTGGTCTCGCAGTGACGTTGTTATCGATGGTCATGCAGAGTGGCAACAAACAGTTCGGTTTAATTTATTTCATATATGTCAGGCAACGGCTCGCGCCGAAGGTGTTGGGGTTCCCGCGAAAGGCCTCACGGGGCCCGGTTACGAAGGACACTATTTTTGGGATACAGAAATTTATTTATTACCGTTTCTAACGTACACGCAGCCTCGAGTCGCCCAGAACCTTCTACGACTTCGATACAGCCAAATGGACCAGGCTCGGAAGCGGGCTCGTGAATTGAACCAGCGTGGCGCTTTGTTCCCGTGGCGAACGATTAATGGAAGTGAAGCCTCTGCGTATTACGCAGCGGGAACGGCTCAATATCACATCAATGCGGACATCATGTACGCCTTGCGCAAGTACGTGGATGTGACTGGTGAGAAGATATTTCTCAATGAGATTGGTGCAGAAATATTGGTTGAGACGGCGCGGCTTTGGTCAGATCTAGGATTTTTTTCGAAACGCGATGGCAGGTTTCGGATTAACGGAGTGACCGGCCCCGACGAATACAACACCGTTGTGAATAACAACTTGTACACAAATTTGATGGCGCGGGAAAACTTATGGTACGCGGCCAAGACATTAAGAACGCTGAGTGACGACGCCCCCGAACGTTTTAGGGCATTGGTTCGTGACACGGACCTTGATGTCAAAGAGATCGACGAGTGGCAGCGTGCGGCAGATCTCATGTACCTGCCATTTGATGATGCCGAAGGAATTCATTTGCAAGATGATTCGTTTCTAGAGAAAGAAGAGTGGGATTTTGCTGGGACACCGCCGGAGAAATATCCACTCCTGCTGCACTACCACCCGCTTGTGATTTACCGTCACCGTGTCGTGAAACAGGCCGATGTTGTTCTGGCGATGTTTTTGTTAGGGCACGAGTTTGAACTCGATCAGAAACGAAGAAATTTTGAATATTACGACCAAGTGACGACGCGAGACTCCTCGCTGTCTTCGTCGATTGAGAGCATCATTGCGGCGGAAATTGGCGAAAATGAGAAGGCGGTTCAATATTCGATTGATGCAGGGCTCATGGATTTGGCCGATGTGGCCGGTAATGTGAAGGATGGGTGCCACATTGCTTCGATGGGTGGATTCTGGATGACGCTTATTTATGGTTTTGCTGGGATGCGAGACAATCGAGGTGAGGTCCACTTTAACCCTCGGGTTCCAGAGCAACTCGGAAGTCTCAAATTCCCCCTTGAAATTCGTGGTCGGCGGCTAGAAGTGGCTCTGACTACTACGTCAGCTACCTATATCGTTCGTAGTGAAGAATCGTTAACGATCTACCATGAAGATGAGTTAATTGAATTGACGCCGAATGTGCCGGCTACCCGGAGTGTGACACGTCAGACTGAAGTGTCCATAGCGACAACTGTTTCTTAATAAAGGCATCTGCACAGAAAGATTGGTGTCGCGTTCTGTGTTGCTGCGTTGGTTCGTATGTTCATTCTGTCTCTTGTTTCAAAAGAGAGTTTCACGCTTAGCGTAACGTCTGTAGTTGGTTGTCCGTTCGTAACACGCCCTGTGTCTGGCCAACGATGCGTTCCATTTCGATCCGTTCGATTCCACCTTGTACATACCCAACGAGCGTGACAACACTGTTCCGCACGATGATGTGGAATGGGGTATTGATTCCAGATCGAAATCGTTCGAAATGTTCGCTTTGAAATAAACGTTGAGCAATAGTGTTACGAAGGGAGTTGTCCTGTTGATTGGGAGGCAAAGACTCAATATTCATCTGGATATCTTGTACCCCTCTGATCTTCGCAATGCGTTCGAATAGTTCACGTGCTTTGTTTCGTTCTGGAGTCACTTGTCCATAGAGTGCAACCACGCCGTTCTCAAGTCCCCCTTCAATGTAGTCCCACATGCGGTAGTGGGCGTACTTTTGAATTGCCTCAACAACAGCTTCGGCGAGATCGTTCTGATCGTCGGCGATTGGCACGTCGATTTCGCTTACAACGGTGCCCACGCCATCCACGTCAAATGTCCGACGCAAGGCTTCGTTCTTTTCCCAGAAGGTGCGAACCTCACCGGTAAGTGTGACTTGATCGCCTTCTACGGAAACCGTGAGTTTTCGGAGTGATCGGTCTTCACGTAATTCAGTCAAAACAGTCTGTTGGAGGCTAGTGTCTGACTGTGCGTTAACAACGCTCGTCATCGCAGGGGCTGAACAGACCGACAGAGTAATAAGTGTGGCGGTTGTGTAACGGGCTGCCATATGCATCATGCATCTCCTCCTAAAAATACGCTCCTTTTGTTGTATCACAGTTCATGCGGATCTGGGATGCTGGTCTCTTGCCAAGTGTCATATGCTCGGCGTCGAGGACCGATCTGGATGAAATGCTATGACTCGTCAGGTGTCGGCGCGATAGCCTCGACCATTGGAGATATAGGCCAGTGTGGCTGTGGATGAGCCACGTACGTCGCATGTGCGAGTTCACTTTGAAAAAAAGATATTTGTGACGCATAGAGTGTCAATTTCGCAACTAGCCTCGCGGTAACGTAGATCTGGCCGATAGCAAATCCAAGCCATACGACAACTCCTGATGTATTCGCACTGGGGGCTGCCAAGCTGTACAGGAAGACGATAATCACAAAGACCAATGCACTGAGTAGATATAGATATGCGGTTGAGACCAAACGTCGGTGCACGAAACGAGCAGACGCAAACACGGCGCCGAGCATGCTTCGGCGGTCCTCGACAACTGTACGTACTTTTGCGTAGTCAAAGATTAGCGTTACCGCCGTAACCAGGATGCCAAAAAGAAAATAGAGTAAGAAGTGCACGATGGCTGCGTCTCGTTCGACAGTACTGTTGTGGGTAAGCGCACCGTACACGTCTTGAAACAACCACGGATGAATGACGGTGAATAGTACCCAGTATGTCGCAACGACGAGAAGAGCTAAGCGAGCAAATCTTCCAAAATAGACTCCGCACGCGGCAAAAAATCCCGCGCTTGTAACCTGGCGTTGACGAGCGAGCCGGTCAAGAATACCCCCAAGAAGAAACGCCCAGACGGCAATGTAAAACACAATGACACTAGCGATGGCACCCTGGGGCAGGTCAGCATCTGCCGCTCGGCTCAGATTCGATAAAGTTGCGGCGAAGCCGATTACCTCTGGCCCGAATGTTTCGACGACTCCACCGTCTGTCGCGTATTGAAATTCTTGCCACCATCCCGCGTCGAATCCTTGTGATACCGCATCGGCGACCAGGCTTGCACCAAGGTGAGTCGTGATGGTGTCGTGAAGCACAAATGCCATCGGTAAGGTCGTTACAAGGGTAAGCGTATAGACGCCCAGGCATAGCAAGGGAGCACGTGCGACACGCTGAAGACCATCAAGCCAGAGTCGAGTCACAGAATCACCATTAAACGATAAATGCGGAGGTCAGCAATAAATCTTGCAGCCAGACAATCCATGCGAGGGTCCACTTTGTTGCAGCAGTAGTCGCTCGAGGTGACGAGGTCCAGCTGTTATTTGTGTAGTTGATGTCGAGCATGAGAACCCGTTCTGGATCAACGACCGCACTAATGGCGCGCGCAGGATGTTCGAACCTGAGTGTGGTCCATTGCGCACGTCCATCCCATGGACGTAGTTCGCGGTGTCCATCGGCGAACTCGACAACCACATCTACCGGAAAGGTTCCATCTCCGTACCGACGGACAACGACCACCGTCTCAAACATGACAGGTGACTCATTATTTATGAATACATCACCAAAGAAACCTTTTCCCGCGGCGTCTTGATTGGTGACTTGTGCGATACCGTAGTCAAAGACGGCGGAGTCGCCATGGACTTGGTCAAAAAACCAGGCAAGATTTTCGCCGGCTGCAGCATTTATGCTGTCAAAAAAATCTTGCGGTTCTGGATGGGCAAATGTCCAACGGGTGTAGTAGTCGGACATCCCTTGCCGGAGTGTCTCCCAGCCGAGGAAGCGCTCAAGCGTATGAAGCCAGAGTGTCGTTTTGTAGTAAGCCGTTGAAAACATGCTTCCCGGCCAGTACTGAAAGGTTGGAGTGGCCTGAATATCCATCCTGGCGGTTGTCCGGTATCGTGCTAGTCGGCTGCCATCGAGGGCGCGAGACCATGAGATGTCGGTGAAGGTCCATGGAACAAAAGATCCAAAAAAACGCCGTTCCCAATAATGGGGAAAATACTGGTCCACTGCGCGAGCAGTAGCAAAAGTATTCAGCCCTTCGTCGAGCCACGCGTGCTCCACCTCGTTGTTTCCGATGACACCATAGAAGAACTGATGGCCTGCTTCATGCACAGTAACTTGCTCCGGGCCATTCGTTGTCGTGGGGGCGAGCCAACGCGTACCACTAGTGAAGAGTGTTGGATACTCCATGCCACCAGAGCTACTCTGCCACGCGGGGTCGATCACCGTGACGTTGTCATAAGGATAAGCACCGAACCACTCACCGTAGTACTTAAATGCTTGCCGGGTCGCTTCAAAGTGGCGCTCTGCTTGATCGCGGTGCTCAGGCTGCAGCAGTAAGCGAATATTGACATCGGGAAGTTCAGGGTGTTCGAAGCGGTCCTGGAGGTCCAGAAAGTCAGGACTCGTCGTCCAGGCGAAGTCGTGCACATCCTCGGCATAGTAGTGGTGTGTGGCTGTTCCATCCCGGTTGTCAGTTACACGTTGCTCTTGGCCTGTTGCACCGAGTATCCATTCAGATGGCACTGTGAGTCGGACATCGTAAACACCGTAGTCCGCGAAGAAATTAGTCGCGGTATGGAACTGGTGACAAATCCACCCATCCTCCGCGAAAACCCCGAGCTTAGGGTACCACTGCGCAATGAAGTAATAATTGCCGATGGTTCCCGTTCGCGCGAAGGTTCTGGGTACCCGCGCTGTCCATTCGATTTCGAGAGTAATAGTTTCGTCGGGTGATACGGAGTACGGCAACTGGACACGCAGCACGGTCTGGTCATCGGGATTACCGTCGTCTGGGGCAATGAAGTTTGCGTTGTTTGTGAGATCGGTCGCTGCGGTGTCGTCTGTTCCAACTAGTGAGATACTCGAGATGTCGGTCCATCCCCAATCGGATTCCGGGCGGTTGTGCAGAGAAAGTCCACGCCCCAAAATGCGTTCTTTCATCCAGGTCGACCGCGTATTTCTCCATGCGTTGTAATAGAGATGAAAATGCAGTTCAGCCGTCGATTGAGAGGACGTATTTCTCCATGTCACCAGTTCACGCCCCCGCAATGTCCGGGTCTGATGGTCGAGTGTAATGTCGATGGAATAGTTCGCGTTACGCGGTGAACGTGCAGTTTGTGTGGACGGTGTGGCTACCCACAGCACGAAAAGTGTGATCACTGTGACGCTGTTTCGAAACCATTTGGCGGGCTCTTGCGTTGCTTGGAACATCGCTTGGGTATCCGTTGTTACGGGTTTGCTGGGCTGAAAACCAAGCAGATCTTTGTTAGCGGTAATCCTCCCGGACGGGTTGAAACACATCGATAAAATGGCATGCAGTCACGGCGTGCCCGGAATGGACAGCATTCGATGGGATGGTGGCAACCGATCCGGCCGTTAACCGTGTTTCGGTTCCATCGATCACCATATCGAATGTGCCTGTGATTAGGTTTGAAATCTGTTCGTGCGGATGAGAATGCTCGGGAAGCCGTGCTCCTTCCTGCACTTCCCAGTGCGCAACCGTTACGAGGTCTGTATGTACAAAGCGACCCTGAAACCCAGGCATCTGCTCCCTAGGCGCAAGTTCGCTAAGGTTTAAGACAGTCATTAGCGCGATTCCGTTGTAGTTATGAGAGTCATCGATTTAACGACCCTACTCGAAACTCACCACACGAAATTCAGAAACTTAGCCATCCAGCCCGAACGTGAAGACGACATTACCCGCCGCAATCGTCACGAATTGTTCTCCGTTCACAGAGTATGTCAGAGGAGCTGAGTGGACACGCGCGCCAACCGCGACGTGCCAGAGTTCCTCTCCACTGACTGCATCAATCGCAAAGAAATACCCGTCGACCGTACCACCGAAGACCAAGTCGCCGGCAGTCGTTAGAAGTCCGGATGTTGAACGCGGTGCAATCGGGTACTCCCATCGTACGTCGCCGGAAGCTGGGTCAATAGCTCGGATCGCGCTGTGATAGTTTTCAATGGGACCAGCGTTTTCGCCGCCACCGCCGGTGTACTGTTCGCCTTCGACGTATTCTTCATCTCGGATAAAAAATAGTTGTTCCCCGTCAAAGGCATTTACGTAAAACAACCCGGTCCGTGGACTGAAGGCAGGTGACCACCAGTTCGTGCCTCCGCCAATCGTTGGTGATACCAGAGTGCCTTCGGGGGATGGTTCCATATTGGGCACTCGGATCGGGCGACCGTTTTCATCAAGCCCTTCAGCCCAGGTTTGCAGTGCGTACGGTTTCCCGATAAGGAATTCACCGGTTTCACGGTCCAGCGTGTAATAGAAGGCATTCCGATTTGCCCACATCATGACTTTGCGTGTCTCCCCTTCGTACCTGATGTCTGCCAGGATGGGCACTTGGATCGCATCCCAGTCATGAATGTCGTGTGGGGTGAACTGAAAGTACCAGTCCATGTTGCCGGTGACACCATTCAGTGCGAGTACTGAGTCGGAGTACAAGTTGTCGCCCAGCCGTACGTCGCCATTCCAGTCCGGCCCAGGATTGCCAGTGCCCCAGTACACAAGGTCAAGGTCCGGGTCGTAAGAGCCTGTAATCCAGGTCGGTGATCCGCCCGTTCGCCATGACTCACCAGCCCATGTTTGATTGCCGGGTTCATCAGGTCCAGGAATGGTATTGGTGCGCCAATTTAGATCTCCTGTCGTTGCATCGTACGAGTCCAGAAAACCGCGAATGCCAAATTCGCCACCCGCAATACCGGTTACGACTTGGTCCTTCACAATAAGCGGTGCAGCGGTTTTGCTATAGCCACTTTGGTATGGAGCGACTTCCTTAGCCCACAGCAGGTTGCCTGTTCGCGCATCAATTGCGACGAGTTTGGCATCGAGTGTGCTCATGTACAAGGTCTCTCCCAGGATTGCGACACCCCGGTTGTTTCGGCCGCAGCAAATCCTGAGGTCATCCGGGAGTTCGTGGTCGTAGCGCCAATATTGCCGCCCGGTTTCCGCGTCAAGCGCGACCACGTTGCTTGGGGCCTCAGTAACAAACATGATGCCATCTACGACCAGGGGAACTGTTTCGGCGCGGTCAATCTCCGGGATCTGGTACGCCCATTTGAGTTCTAGGTTTCCAACGTTACGGCTATGAATTTGTTCCAGGCCGCTAAAGCGTTGGCTATCAAGTGTGCCGTTGTACATTAACCAGTTCTCTGGCTCATCTGCGGCATTTAATAACCGTTCCCAGGTGACTGGTCGCAACGACGGACCTTCTCCCTCTTGGCCAGTGATGCCGAGAGGAATGGATGCAAAAAGTGCGATGACAAAAGCTGCCCGCTTCATGATTAGCTCTCCCTGCGCAGTGAGAAGACGTACGCAATCAGGTCATCCAGTTCGCTGGCGCTCAGGTTGTCAGCGGCTGGCATCGTCGAGTTCTTAATTGTTTCATGCGATCGCAGTTCGTTCTTTGAAAAGTTCCAGAGGTTTTCGTCCGTGTCCATGATTCGCACGGTAAAGGTATCTTCGCTCATCCGAAGTCCTTCAAGCACAGAACCATTTCCGCGCGTCAGACGCATTGTCCACCAGCGAGGTGAAACGTTTTCATTGGGGTCTGTGAGCGCGATTCGCAATTGGTCTGGGTCCAGGTTATTACCGATGGCTGAGAGGTCGGGCCCGAGTCTGCCGCCCTCACCATCAACCATGTGGCAATTGGCGCAGTTCCCTTTTCCGTTGTACACCTGCTGGCCGCTACTAACATCGCCAACGAGGTTGTAGTCGCTCGGGTCAAGATTGAGGGAGTTAATGTAGCTGACGATTTGCCACACGGTCTGGTCGGACGCTCGGGGGCTGATCCCAATCATTGCAGTGTTCTCGATGCCTTCACGAATGACGCTAAACAAGGATTCATCCGTGTTGGCTTCAAGGCCTCCTGTTGTCAAATCTGGGGCTCCCGTTTCGTCATTGCCTTTCGCGTCCCGACCATGGCAGCGACCGCATTGTTGTCGGAATACCCGTTGCCCCATGGTACGGTCAACGGTCGTGTCATAGGCGTTCTCTTGGGCGTTGACCAGGGTGATTGCTCCGTCGGCCAAGACCATGCCAGCAATGAACAGGGTGTGGACGAGTCCAATTAATAAAGCTTTACGCATCATTAAACCTCTCTCTGAAACACTGTCAGAAACCCGATCATAATCGCTTTCCTGTTTTACGTCAGGAGCGGGCGGTTACGCTGGGTTTTCTTTGACTGGAGAAGGTTGCTGATTATCGCCTCTGAGGTGGTCGACCATCGAACGAGCAATTTTCACGACACCGCGTTCAAAGCTTCCAATGGACCCAAATCGCTTGGCTCTATTTTGCACTAATCGTTTAGGTTTGACTGTGGATAACTGACTTAGATGATGAACGAGTCGCTCCATCACGAGTCGAGCCGACGCATCGTAATCGCGCTGCGCACCGCCAGGTGGTTCCGGCACAATTGCATCAATGACCCCTTGTTCGAGCAGGTCATGAGCACGAAGTTTTAGCCCTGACACAAGTTTGTCCGTTTGTGTCGCGTCCCGCAGTAGGATCGCGGCGGCTCCTTCTGGGGCAATAACCGAATAAATTGCGTTCTCTTGCATCAAAATTACGTCTGCGAGCCCGAGGGCGAGTGCTCCACCGCTCCCGCCTTCGCCAATAACCACATTTACGATTGGAACTTTCAAGCTTGCAAGGAGGCCAAGATTTTCACCGATTGTTAGTGCAATGCCGCGGTGCTCGGCTTCAAGTCCAGGGAAGGCTCCTGGCGTATCAACGAGCGTTACGACTGGGAAGTCAAATTTTTCAGCCATTCTAAGAAGTCGATGGGCTTTCCGGTAACCTTCGGGCATCGGCATAACTTGTCCCGTTTGCGCAATCAGCATGACTGGTCGGCCACGCAGGTCGGCGATGCCACCAATGATCGCTGAGTCATCTCCGTAACATCGGTCTCCGTGTAATTCGGTAAATGCGGAAAATATGCGTGGTATGTAGTCCTTCGCCCGCGGCCGTTCAGAGGACCTTGCTAACTCCATAATCTGACTTGCGGTACGCGTTGATTTTGGCGTTGGTGCTAGGTGCACGGCCGGCCATGTACCGTGTTGGTTGGCGGTTAGCTGAGATATCAACACAGCGAGCTGATTACGTAGTGCGGGGCGCGGAGTGACCATGTCGATCATTCCGTGTTTCAGGACCGTTTCCGCACTTCTTTCTTCTTTCGGAATACGCTCAGCAATCGTACCTTCGACGACACGTGCACCAACGAAACCGATTTGTGCGCCTGGTTCACCAATCAGAATGTCACCAAGAGAACCGAAACTTGCGAACGTGCCACCGAAGCTCGGGTTTGTGAGGACAGATAAGTAGGACAGTCCCGCTGCTTTGTGAGCGGCGACTGCTGTTGCCGTCTTTGCCATCTGCATCAGCGCGAGCATGCCTTCCTGAATTCTGGCGCCTCCGCTTGCGAGAATAGATACGACAGGAAGTTTTCGGCGTGTCGCCACCTGAAAAGCCCGGGCCACTTTTTCACCGACGACGGAGCCCATCGTGCCACCGAGAAAGTCAAACTCAAGAGAAATAAGAACAAGTGGCCGTCCGTCCAATCTTGCTTCTCCGCTGATGGCGGCTTCATGCATGCCGGTTCGTTGTTCAGCTTCGCGCAGTCTTTCGCGATACGGTTCAGTGACGCTAAATTCCAAAGGGTCCGCTGAGTACAGCCTTTTTCCAATTTCACGAAAGGTATCTGGGTCGGCGAGGTGGTCTATCCATTGTTGGGCCGTAAGTGAGGCATGCCAGCCACATGATGGACAGACAGAAAGTTCTTGCTGAAATATCTTTCTATCATGTTCGGTTTTACACTGTCGGCACTTACTTACCTTTTCTGGCGGTAAGGTGATTTTCTCTACGGCTGTATTTGGTTCGCTCAATTTTTAATCCTTCAAAATGAAGATAGATAACTACGAATCAACGATCTAATTCTAGCTTTCTATAATTGACCGATCGGTACACTGGTGTAATTATTGACCTATCGGTCAATAATTAGATCAATGCTGAAACAATGACGCCTCTGACAAGGCGAATGCCGAACAGCAGAGCGAGGGGTGAGAAGTCGAGCCCGCCCATTTCAGGCATGATCTGTCGGATCGGAGACAAAAGTGGCTCGGTCATACTGTGAAGAAAACTAGCGACCGGATTATCCGGAGAAAGTTGTACCCACGAAATAATGACAGAGCCGAAGACGAGCAATGAGTAAATGTCGAGTAGTTGTATAAGTAGCATTGGGTTACAACCTGGATAGTTTGTTTCGCCGGTCCATCATACAGGTTTATTATGAAACCACTTTTAGTGCTGAGGCCTGTCAAATCAAGTTGTAACGATCAGCGCTGTGCTGAGCATGATCGTTACACAGGTGTGGCAAACAAGATGCTGCTCGGACCGGAAGAATAATCGCTGCACACGAGGTTCGACCGGACATCAGTGTGGTCTCGACCTTAAGGCAATGGGTCAAGTACAGGTCGGCTTGCGTCCTCTGGAACGAGAGCAGTAGGCAGGGGGGCTTGGAATTCCCGCTGCCTTACTTCAACGAGCTCGTCATACAGATTTGGTAAGGTCAGACGCAGAAAGAGGCTGTTGTCCTCTAATGGCCGAAAGAGATCTTCAGTTACGAGCTCTGCGGCTACGCGTCGCTTTGGGACACCACGTTCAACGAGTTGTCTGACTCTTGTCCGCAGAGTCACGAACCAATCCCTGAACAGTTGTAAATCTGTTCTTGTCATGATCGGACCGTGGCCAGGAATGACGGTCGTGAAATCTAGGTCCAGCATTCCGTCCAGCGCTTCGATCCATCCTTGGCTACTGCCACCAGTCGCATAATCGATAAAGGGGTGTCCATCGGTGAACAGGTCCCCAGCGTGTAACACCCGGTCGGCCGCAAATAGAACCACGACGTCACCGTCCGTATGACTGTTTCCGAAATGATGTAACTCAATTTTTGAGTTGTCGAGAAAGAGAGTTGTGTGATCGGTGAATATAAGGTCCATGGAGTCTTGGTGACCACTGGCGAGGATCCGTGCGTGTGTGTTTTTGTGAACGATGGTTAATGTCTCTGGACCGGTACCAAGAAGGGTGCTGATGCTACCGGTTTGATCGTCATGCTGATGCGTGCTGATGAGGTAATTCACCGGTAGCGTTGTTATTCGTGCGATACATGTGAGCAGCTCTTCGCCGTGGTCGGTGGCTGCACCCCCAGTGAGGAGAACGTCATTTCCATCGACAAAAACGGCGATGTTCTCTTCGTTATTGATGAGATAGAGCGTGGGTGTGAGTTCGGTGACGGTAGGTGCTAGCGAGTCAGTGGAGTCGATCACGGGTCGATTTTCCAGCAGATCGTCGGCGGTGTTGGTCAGGGCGGGTTCAGCCGTGTCCGGAAGGTCGTTGTTTTCGTTGGGAGTAGCGAACGTTGGGACAAATAGTGGGCACGGGACCGCAGTCGCAATAGGAAGGTTTTCGGTTTGAGCGAATAGTGCCTGTTCGCCGCCACCCAAACTAATGACTCCGACCATGAGGAGTGTGATGGTAGCCACTTTCCGCTGCTTTGTTTTCGATCGCGCCACGCCGGTCTGCTCAGTTGGTTTTTCCACGCAAACGACGTGACTGTTACGAATATTGGCAGCCGATACAGGGCATAAAGTAGTCATCGATACATACAACTATCGCACGTTCAGCTCGTGGTCGAGTTCCACAATGGCCGCACCAAGGCCTTGTCCGACGCGTTGGCTATATCTCGCGTCAGAAATGGCGACGCGATATCCGTAGTCGGTGTTTTCAATTGCAAAGACCGGGAATCGTGTCCAAGTGGCAAACCCTGAGATACGCGGGTCTTGAAGCGCGGCGCGTGTGATGGCATTTTCTGGTCCTCGTGCGATTGCGCGATTGCTAATGCGGATGGGGTCTGCGCGGAGCCAGTCGAGTTCAAGAAAGTGATAATGCTCGGCGTCAGCAACGACAATGTTTCGCCGAAATGGATTGCCAGGTGCCGGACTTGCCATGATTTCAGCTGGAGAGTCATCTCGTTCCGTTAACCAGGCGGCGACTTGTGTTTCGGCCAGCTGGGATAACGCGATCATGACAATGATGTAGGTTGCGACGGCGGACAGGCATGCTGTGGCGAGTCGAGGGAGATGGAGTTGCCAGTGTCCGGCCGTTCGCAACCAGACAATTCCAACGATGCCGGCGCACCAGACAAACCGTGTTGCGGCCGGAACTCCGTCGAAACCTGTGATCAGGGATGTCGTTACGAGACCAAGAATGACCCATCCGACAATGCTTAAGCGCGTCGAAGTATGGCCCAACACGACGGTCATTGCTGTGAGCAGCCAGACCCAGGGATCAACTACAAAAAGCGCGTCCCCGTAGAACCAGGTCCCGTCGAATGGCATTAGAAAGCGCATGCCATAGGTATTGAGCCAGTCGAGCACAGGGTGTGTCAGTACCGCAATGACCGCCAGTGCGAAAAGTGGTTTCGATTGAGCTGTGGGTTCGCGACTCCGTAATTTAGCGATGATTCGGTCAGCTAAAACGATCAATGCTGTCAAAAGGATGGGAAGAACAATCAAGGCGAGAATGCCGTGTGTCCAACCGCGCCGGAAGCCAAGGGAGAGGTCGCGTTCGATCAGCATTGTGACCGCATCGATATCTGGAGCATTGGCCCCGAGTAACAGCATGGGTGTTGCCTGCGCCGACCATGCCTTTAACCGGGTTTCAGCGAGTGTGGCACCGACCAGGGTATGTGCGAGTGGATCCATGTAGGAAGACTAGAATACTCAAGTCGTAGGTCAGAATAGTAATGCGACATCTGTAAGGAGCGACTGTGAAGAAAAAGGATGCATTGCACGGCGTGAATGTGGCGTTTATTGGTGCTGGCGCGATGGGAACGGCGATGATCGGCGGTGTGTTGTCACGACCGGCTTCGGACGCGTCGAAGATTACTGCAAGTGACCGCCACCAGGAGTGCTTAGATACGGTTCGCCACCAATTTGGTATTCAAACGACACTGGAGAACACACTGGCTGCGAAAACAGCTCAAGTGATAGTGCTTTCAGTGAAGCCGCAAGTGCTACCTGGAGTGTTAGCAGAGCTTCGTGGGCATGTGCAATCTGACGCGCTCGTGGTCTCGATCGTTGCTGGTGCCACGATCAGGTGTATTGCGACTGGGTTGGGGCACGAGGCGATTGTGCGTACGATGCCCAATACCCCCGCCCAAGTAGGTGAAGGTATGACCGTGTGGACTGCCACCCCCGAAGTGTCTGAGACGCAACGCACGCAAGCCCATGCGCTCGTTGCAGCGCTCGGGCAGCAGTTGTTTGTTGAGGACGAAGCATTTCTTGATATCGCCACTGCAATTAGTGGTTCAGGTCCCGGCTATGTCTTTCTAATGATGGAGGCGTTGATTGATGCTGCGGTTCACTTGGGATTTTCACGTGTCGATGCGCGCGAACTAGTCATCCAGACAATCCGCGGTTCGGCGATTTATGCACAGCAGCAGCCCCTGCATCCGGCCGAGCTGCGAAACCGGGTTACGTCGCCTGGCGGTACGACAGCCGAGGCGCTTTACCAGCTGGAGAAAGGGAGTTTTAGGACGGTGGTCTCGAAAGCCGTAAAGGCAGCGTATCAGCGCAGTGTAGAACTCGGCATAATCAGTACGGAGAAAGCCGAAGCGAGGGCGGTAACTCGTAAACGGTTGGAGAAGGCGAAAAATACAAAGACAGAGCAATAAGCTTTTTGTATTCGAGAGCCAGGAACTCAATGACCATTACCTCTATTTTTCATTTGGCCGCACTGTTAGTCACACTGGCGGCCGGCCTTGGGTATATCAATCATCGTTGGCTTCGATTACCGCACACGATCGGCCTCGTCGTTAGTGGACTTGTGATTTCGGCCGTGGTGTTGTGTGCTGACCTGATACTGCCATCGCTTGGTCTTCGGGATCTCGTTCGTGGAACGCTAGCCCGGCTTGAGTTCGAAGATACCTTAATGAAAGCTTTTCTGAGTTTCCTGTTGTTTGCCGGAGCCCTTCATGTAGATCTTGATTCTTTGATTGCTCGCCGGTGGGTCATCGGAACCTTGGCAACCGTGGGTATCGTTATTTCGACCCTGGTTGTTGCCGGGTTGATGTATCTCGGTTTTAGCATGAGTGGTGTCTCGATATCGTTTCCGTACTGTCTTGTTTTCGGTGCGTTGATTTCGCCGACGGACCCCGTTGCTGTAATGGGCATCTTGAAGAAGGTAAAGGTGCCGGAAACGCTTCGAGCCAAAATTGCTGGCGAGAGTTTGTTTAATGATGGGGTTGGTGTGGTTCTCGTAACCGTGCTTGTCGCGGTTGCTGCCGGTGGTGAAGAGGCAGTGACGTTTAGTGGCGTTTTCGGACTGTTGGCTGTTGAGGTGATTGGCGGGATCGCTCTCGGACTGGGTATGGGCTATGTGGCATACCGAGCGATGCAGGAGATTGATGAGCACAGCTTGGAGGTGCTAATTACGCTTGCACTTGTGATGGGCACGTATGCTCTTGCGTCTCGATTACACATGTCGGGTCCGTTGGCTGTTGTGATTGCGGGGTTATTTATCGGTAACCATGGCAAGCGTTTTGCGATGAGCGAGGAAACTCGTCAACACATTGACACCTTTTGGTCGGTACTTGATGAAGTTCTGAATTCCCTGCTCTTTCTTGCCATTGGATTTGAAGTTGTCTCAATTAGTGTGACCGGTCGCGTGTTCGGAGCGGCATTGCTCGCGGTACCCGTCGTGCTGGTTGCCCGGCTCATCGCGGTATCCGTGCCAATGACAGTACTGAGTGTCCGTGACAATTTCACACGTGGTGCAACGTCGGTATTGATTTGGGGTGGTCTTCGTGGAGGGATTTCCGTCGCACTGGCGCTAGGGCTTCCGCCAACTCCCGAAAAACCAGTCATTTTAGCTGCAACCTACAGTGTGGTTGTGTTTTCGATCGTGGTCCAAGGATTGACAATTGAACGGGTAGTGCAAGCGCGTGTCCGCTAGTGTTGCCACTCAACCTGTGGCACGGTGTGTCTCGGGCGGCGGTACAAGCTCTACCGCCTACGCGATGGAAATGACACCACGCTTTCATTTCCGTCAGTTCCAACTGCCGCGACACCAAATAAATAATTATCGATGACCAAATTTTCCAGCGTGAATTTGGTCACGGAGCCAACGAAGCGAGAGTGTGACCACTGCGGAGCTGTCGTGTCACGCCAATAGACCTTGTAACCAGCAAGGTTGTCCGCGGCGACTGGATCCCATGAGAGTGTTGTGGATGGTTGAACTGCTCCAGCAATAGTCACGTTGGTCGGTGGTGCTGGTGCCCACGCCAGCGACGCCAGTGTTGCCACATTGACCCCCGTCAATTTGGCGGCATACTCAAAGTTCACCCCTTCAATAACATCGCCGTACGCAATGCCATTCTCGACACGGACATCTTGGTGTTGGCGTCGATAATTTTCATGGGTTTCCATAATACGTACCGCGGGAAAACCGGCATCATTGAAAGGTCGGTGATGTCCTCCACGCCCGAAGCGGTCCAACCGATAAATCATGGTTGCATCGAGGTTAGGAATGTATTGGTCGGCGATTCGAGCTACGTACCGCGCCAACTGGCGGGATACGCCGTCGACCTCCCCGCCGGCTAGACGGCGGGCCTGCCGCTCCTGTTCGGTTTCAGTGACCGGGGTTGGTTCGGAGAAGACTCGAAAAGCATTGTTCTGAATAACCCCATCGACACCTTCGATATTGCCGATCATGTCGTTGTTCAGTACCGCTTCAATGTTCCACCCTTCGGTTCGACCGACGGCGGCCATATGAGCCCCACCGAGGAGTCCATTTTCTTCACCGGATAGTCCGACCAGGATAATACTGGCGTTAAAGGTTCCGGCGGATTGACTGAGGACGCGTGCCGCTTCAATGGTGCCGGCCATGCCACTTGCGTTGTCGTTAGCCCCTGGGGAATCATCCGTGTAGTTGTTTGGGTCAGATACGCGATTATCGATATCACCTGACATGATGACGTAACGATTCGCGTCCGACCTACCTCGGATCACAGCGACGACGTTCACAATTTCAGTGTCGACGGGGATTCGCGTGCCCGGTTGACCGGGCGCGACGGTACGTTGAAAGGAAACATCAAGACATCCGCCACAGTCGTTTGAGATGCTGAGAAACTCAGCGCTGATCCAGCGTCGAGCGGCGCCAATGCCTCGGGTCTCGCTCTCGGTTTCTGAGCGGGTGTGCCGCGTGCCAAACCCGACCAGTGTCTGAATGTTCCGTTCAATCCGCTCGGCTGAAACTGCATCGATGAGTCCATAAATGCGCTCGTCGTATGCGGGTGGTGGGTTGTCACTTATTTGTTGTTGCGCACCGAACAGGGTCACGACTCCTAGAGTCGCAAGGGTTAGTGCCGTCGCGTTGCGTTTTGACATGCTTGAACCCGGCTTACGAATTCACCGGATGCCCTTGTGTTGGTTGATGCCACATAAGGACCTTCAAATGCGTGGTTGTACGATTTCGATTCGGATTCCGTCTGGGGATGTGATGAACGAGATCAGCATATCTTCGCCCAGCGGGTTGGTGAACTGGCGCGGTTCGATGTCGAATTCAACGCCCTTGCGTTTAATATTTTCAGCTTCTGAACGTAAGTCCGGGAATTGCCAGCCGAGATGGTCGAAGGCTCGGCCTTCCGTAGGCGCGAGTTCGCCTTCGTGCTGGGCAATGAGTAACCAGACGGTGCCGTAGCGAAGGCCACCGATGCGACCTTTAAGCCGGTCGCGTTCTCCGCCAAACATGTCCCAATACCAGGACAGCGCGACGGCTGGGTCTGGAGAACGTAGATGGATATGGTGAAAGCCGAGCCACTCATGGTCTTCGACGACCTCGATCTTGGTACCCCACGGGTCTTCGATAAATGCGAGTTTAAAAAGGCCAGGAATTTCACGTACCGGATCAAGAATTTTGATGCCCGCGGCTTCAAACGACGTCATCTTGGCATCGAGGTCCTCAAAGGAAACTCCAATATGGTCGACGCCGCTTCCGACACTGGGACCAGTCGGTTCGCGCTCAAAAAAGATAATGTAGGTATTCCCAATCTGGCAGGCATCCGGGCGGCCGTAATCGGTGCATCCCATGTGTGTCATGTACCACTCTTTTGCTTCCGCCCGTGAAGGTGCAACAAGGTGGACATGGTGGTAATCGGTTGCGGTCGCGATGGCCGGGGATCCGACGAGGGCCACTAAAAACGCGCTGAGTGCGAACAATCTGCCTGTCATTGGAAGTCCTTCCTCATGCATATGTACTGGCAGTCGCTCGGTGGCGGAGCGACAAGTATCTGGCGATTATAGCGACCTCTTACCAGACGGTCCTATCGATATGTTCTATGCCAGGGTCGAGGTGGGATTGGATGGCCGTAGGATAGTGGCGCGGGTCGGCTGGATTAACCACGCGACGCCGACAATTCTTCCTGCAAATAGGGCAACGCTGGCGGCGACTGCGCCGACCATATCCAGACTGTTGATGGTCAGCGTCAGTACACCGGTCACGGTGAGTAATTCTGCCACTGTGGCCCAGGTAATCGTTTGTGTGCGATGAGCGTGCACCAGCACAGCGCGCATGAAATGTAAGGCAACAGACATAACGGGAAAGCACGCGAGAATCTGAATGGGTAGCGTCGCAACAGTCGTCAGAGACATAGTCAGGCCAGAAATGTCGTGAAACCAGATGACGGAAAGAGGTGTGAACGCAATCGCAGAGAGCCCCACTGCTGAGATGACTGCGAGCCCATAGGCGAAGTTTCGAAGTTTCTCGAAATGTTCGCGCCGTTGGCCTAAAAGTGCAATCGTAACTTCCAGATAAGAGAGACCAATGGAGCGAAAAATAAATGTCAACCCATGGATTACTGGCAAGACCGCGAGAGATTCGAGCGCAAACCTTGCCTGCCCCATAAAAAAGGTCACGATGGGTTGAATCGCGAGCGCAATAAAAGACGTTAATGCGAGGGGGACGTAGAAGCGAATAAGTGCCGGTAATGTCAATGTCGCCATGCGTTCGGGTTGACGTGGTTGCTTCAGTAGCTTCGGTACGATTTGTCGTGTCATTACACGACTCGTGATGGCTTCGACAACGACTGCGACAGAAAGTGCTAGGGCCCCGATGTATGCGCCTGCCAATGCAGAGAAGCGAAATGCGATAAAGGCCGTTGTTGACATAGACACGAGGCGGATGACCGTTCCATAGGCAACCCAGTGCGTTAGGTTTTGCGTAATGAGTAGGCCTTGTCTAAACCGGCGGTAGGCGATGGCTGCCGGCCAAGGTAGCAGGAGGGTGAGGCTGCCGTGTGTTAATTGCGAGACGTCTGGTGGTAACGCCAACAGCTGACTGATTCCTGTAAAGACGGATGGCATGAGGACAACGAGCTGTATACCAGTGAGGAGAATGGCAAGGCCATACGAGAAGCGTCGTAATGCAAGGTAGCTCGGACCGTCCTCAACAAGTGCCGTTGAGGCACTCATGAGCATGATTACCGGCGATTCGATGATGATGGCAAAGGCGAAGGCCACACCAAAAGCAGCCAGATTAACTGTTGCGTCCGGCAGCCGTGCCATGATCGCGGCGAGGTAGGGGCCTTCCACCGCCATCATGAACCAGGTGCCAGCCAGTGGCAGCCAAAAGCGCAGAATTCTTTTATAAGTCAATACGTTTTTAAGGTTTTGCTCTGTTAAAGCTGTCATTTCTCTAGGAATACCGAAAATGAGATTTAGTCTCATTTTCCTTGACCGACCAATTCGGTCGGATATATATTGTGCTACTCAAAGTGAGACACAGTCTCATTTTTTGTGGCAGGCTGACGGTCTGAATGCAATCGAATGCCAGACCGTCAGTCACGAAAAGTAAAAGCGGCCTGCCTCGTGCCGGAACACGAGACAGGCCATGAGCGTTTTCGCTCGCAGTCGCCTGAGGACAGGTTAGGCAAGACGTTACGCCCGGAAACATTCTATGAGCGGGTGTGACCTTGTGCAACTAACAGGCTTAACACGTGAAGGAAGAAGGAGTCTGGCATGAGGGTTTTAATGAGTGATTTATTGATGAAGCAGATTAAATTTTTTCTAGCTTTCGGTATCGCCGTCGCTTGGGTCAGTTCTAATGTTGTTTCAGCGCAGGTCTTGAATTCGTTTGTCGAACGAGCGAAGGCGCAGGGCGGGCCGTTAGCTTCTGTCGAAGCAGCAGCCGTTACGGACGCAGACGCGACAGAGGAAGAAACCGAAGAAGCGCAAGATGATAATGATGATCTTGCACGCCGCATCGATCTTTTGGCCGAAGAGCTAGAGCGTCTTCGGAGTGGAGAAGACGGTCGTGAACTGAGTGATGATGATGCAAGGGCCAGAGGATTGGCACCGTCGGCGGCGGCTGTCTACCGGGCGAACCGTGGTTTATCCATCGCTGGGTACGGTGAGTTTCTCTACGAGAATTACGCGAAGACGAAGCAGAATGGATCGGCAGGCAAGGGAGACACATTTGATGCCTTGCGGGCCATTGTGTATACCGGGTATCGCTTCAGTGATAAGTTTGTTTTAAATACTGAGATTGAGATTGAACACGCCAAAGAAGCGTATCTGGAGTTCGCCTACGTTGATTATGCGGCGACGGAAAATTTTGGTGTTCGTGGTGGTTTATTACTTGTTCCCATGGGATTGGTGAACGAGTTCCATGAACCGACCGTGTTTATGGGAACCGAGCGACCGTTTACGGAAAACAAAATCATCCCATCCACGTGGCGTGAAAACGGTGCGGGTATTTACGGTGCGTGGGACAAGGTGTCCTTCCGGTTGTATGCCGTGAATGGTTTTAATGGTGCGAAATTTTCGTCGGGGGGATTGCGCGGTGGACGACAAAAGGGCGGAAAAGCCAAAGCTGAAAACTTTGCATACACCGGTCGGTTGGATGTTACGCCTACGCCGGGTGTCTTCTTTGGCGGAAGTTTCTACAGTGGCGGTTCTGCGCAGGGTAGCCTCGGGTCTGGAAAAAACATGGGTACGAGAATTGTCGATTTCCACGGTCAGGCCCAGGTGCGGGGGTTTGATTTTCGTGGTCTTTGGGCGAATGCCAGCATTGATGATGTCGTTGCTTTTAACGTGAAAAATAATTTAACGGGGTCAAAAGGTCTTGCCGAAAAGATGGAAGGTGGTTACGTCATGTTCGGCTATAACCTGCTTTCGCAAACATCAGATATCGGCGGCCCGATGTTTACGCCATATGTGAAATTTGAGCGCGTTGATACGCAGGCAAAGATGCCGGTTGGATACAGTCGAAGCCTGTCGACATTGAACAATTGGCGGACAATTGGTTTTGAGTTCAAACCCATTCCGAACGTCGTGGTCAAGGTTGACTATATGAAGAACACGAATGATGCGAATTCCGGGCTCGATCAGTTCAATGTGGCCCTTGGGTACGGTTTCTAAGTAAGGGGTAAATGTCAGACTGCTTGTTTGTGAGAGGCGCAAGGCGGTTGCTGTTCGTAGTCGGCTTGTGCCTTCTCACAGGCAATATTGTGCATGCCCAGTTTGGTCTTGTTTCACGGGAGGAGGCTTTGGCCTCGGCGTTTCCAGACGCTACTGTCAGTTCCGAGCGTATCTTTTTAACGGATGCCCAAGTCGACCAAATCGAAGAGTTGTCCCGTGCTGACGTGGATTCGAAACTCTATGCTCGGTATATCGCCAGGCGAAATGGCGAAGTGATTGGTCGAGCCTACGTTGATACCCACCAGGTTCGAACAAAAAAGGAAAGCCTGGTCGTGTCCCTGCATGCTGATGGCCGTGTTCGAAGAATTGACGTCACCGTATTTCTTGAACCGCCGGACTATATTGCGGGGCCATCATGGATGGCTCAGTTTTATGACAGACCACTAAATCGAGATCTTGCGATTCAACGCGTGATTCGCCCCATTGCCGGGGCAACGATTACTGCAAATACCGTAACTCTTGCGGTGCGTCGCGTGATGGCGCTTGATCAAGTGCTTCGCATCGGGGCCGGAGAGACCACGCCATGACCCGGTGGGAACGGTGGGGATTCAACACGTTTCATGTGGTCGTTGGCGTAACTGGATTCGTGTACTTCTATATGAAGTACATGATGACTACCGATGATCCATTCGCGGTCGTTAACCATCCATGGCAGTCGACCACATTGTCCTTGCATCTGGTGGCGGCACCTTTTTTTGTTGCCTTCTTTGGCATGTTGTTCAGGTCACACTCGATTCGGAAGATTTTGTCGGCAAATCCTGCCAACCGCCGAACGGGGTGGACATCACTCATTAGTTTTTCTGTCATGGCAGTGTCTGGCTATTTGATTCAAGTGATGACAACACCAGCGTTGATCGCTGGATTTGTATGGCTCCACATTGTGACAAGTTCGCTCTTCGTGTTCGGGTACGGCATTCACTTGGTTATTGGCTATCGCATTAGTCGCTTGCCAACGGGGACGCCTGACACGGCTCTTCCTGGGTCGGCCCGTTTATCGTTATGAAAGTGCGTGCCGCGGGCATGTTGCTGTGTCTATCGGCGGTCGCATGCCAACAGACGGTTGCTCCGGTCAGAGTTGAACGAACTGTTTTCCTGATGGGCACGTTAGCGACCCTTGTTGTCGAGTCGCCAGATCGGTCTTCAGGTGTTGAGCGACTTGACCAGATGGTGCGCTTAATTGAGGAGACCGAAGCGGACCTTAGTACCTGGCGAGAAGACAGTCTACTGAGTCAATTTAATCGACAGCCGGTGGGGACCTGGTTGAATGTCCCGCGACCCGTCTGTGCGGTGTTAAACCAGGTGGACTATTGGTATAAGGAAACAGACGGTGCCTTTGATCCGGCCATTGGAGCGCTTGTCGAGGTGTGGTCGCTGCGTGGAGATGGACGTCAGCCCAGTGCAGATGAACTCGCCGTGGCGAGTGCTCGGTCAGGATTTCACCACGTTCGTATTGACTCAGAGAATTGCGCACTGTCTCGCGCAGTTGATGCGGCAATTGATGCGGGTGGGTTCGGAAAGGGTGCGGCATTGGACCGAGTTCGACATGCGGTGCGTGATGCGCCGGGTTCGTGGCTTGTCGATTTCGGAGGTCAGGTTGCGGTGTCATCAAACCCCGGTGATGGCGGTTGGTCAATAGCCGTCGCGCATCCTGAATTTCGTGATGTTTCGATCCTTGAATTACAGCTTGACGAAGGTTCCGTCGCAACGACGGGCGGTTCAGAACGTGACATTGTGATGGACAATGACGTACGTCTTGGGCACGTTATTGATCCCCAGACTGGCCAAACAGTGAGTCGTCGTGGTTCAGTGACCGTCTGGCATCACGATGCAGTTGTGGCCGACATGCTTTCGACGGCCTTGTATGTGATGGATGCAAAAGATGCTGTGAGGTGGTCGGAAGCTAGAGGCATCGCTGCGTATTTTGCTGATGTCAATCCAGCAACAGGGTTGGTCGATCGAACGGCGACCGAGGCATTCTCAGCACGGTTTCTAAGCGAGTGACCTGCGGACTTTATGGAGTCTTTGGTTGTCCGGCACGTTCCTGTGCACGGGCACCGTTCAGGATGAGCGGCATGCTGTGGTTGCCTTCGTGGCAGGCATTTTCAAATAGAGGGCCACTCGATCGGGCAATCGGAAACGTGACCGTCCAGGAACTGGCAAACGATTCCGGGTCATACGCGGTGAATTCGTAATCAATCGTATTCATGGTCCCGATCGAGAAGCGTTCGACATACCGCACGTTTTGACTTTCACCGGCAAGCGTCCATGCGCCATTAAAGTTGGTGACCTCGATGACGAGAGTGTCATCTTCCCAATGCGCGCGCGAGTCGCCTTGCCAATGTCTGATGTTTGCGGGGATATGCTCGCGAGGGCTCGTTGAGGCAATCGGAATAATTCGCAAATCAGAATTCTGCTCGTGAAGAATGGCAAGGTAGTTTGGCGTCTGGAAGATTTGAGCAAGTTTGCCCGGTGGTTGCGAGAGGAGTGGTACCGTTCGTCCCATGATGCATCGTTCATAGCGCTCACGATCTTCCGGTCCATCCGCTGGACGAAGTCGTGATCGCAGTCCAATGGTTTCCGCACGATGGTCGGCCGAGGCCGTTCGTAATGGGAGTCGACCGTCCAGCGGGTCGACGATGAGGGAAGTACGGCCGTTGGTGAGGGTTCCCGGTTGCCACCAATCGGCGTTGAGTTGCAGGTCTCTTTCGTGGCGGATAGCTTCATAGAGACCGACCATGTAGGCCTCTTCTTCCGCCGGAGTCAAGACGGGTTTATCGGCCACATCGGCGGGACGTTGAAGTGGTGTGGCGGTGTTGTACTCCCAGTAGCCACTGAAGTCTGGCGTGCCCCAATCCGTGCGAGGCGTTTCCGCTTGCTGGGCCATCGCGCCGTGTGGGACAAGTAGCAATGCGGCAAAAATGAGGCACGTCTGTCTCATTGCGGAACCTCCAGAGGCTTGCAGCGTACACCCCGTTTCATCAGAGCGCAATGGTACGAAGACCCTGATTCTGAATCGTATTGCATGTCCGAGATTGTTCGCTGATTGTTGGAAATGCGTTGCAATGTAAGCCAGACGATGAATTTCTTCTCGATTTGTTCGTGTCGTGTCTCAAGATAGAGCTATTCTTCTCGGGTGACGTTTCGGTCTAAAGGTGTGGCGTGTCTGGCGACCCTACTAGGGCTTGCCGGTATGGGGATCCTCACGGCACAGGAGGGAGTCATTTCCCGGCAGGAGGCACTCGCAGCCGTCTACCCGGATGCAACGGTTACCCGTGACCGTGTGATTCTTACCACCGAACAAATGAGTGCTGTCGCTGCGGTGGCCCGTGTCGGTATGCAGGGGAAAATTTTCCCGCGGTATATCGCACGGAAAAATGAAATTGTGATCGGACGTGCATATATTGATACCCATACTGCGAAGACAGAGCGTCAGAGCGTTCTTGTGTCTCTTGATACCGCTGGTCAAATTATTCGTGTAGATGTCACGGTGTTTTTTGAGCCGGCGCAGTATATGGCGCCTCAGGACTTTCTTCGTCAATATGACGGACAGGTTCTCCATGAGGAACTGGTCATTCGCCGAGGTATTAGACCGGTTGCCGGTGCATCGTTCACCGGTCGTGCCGTCAACAATGCAGTCAGACGTGTGTTGGCTCTCGACCACGTGCTCCAAGCTGAAGTGACTGAGGCGCCCTAGTTTGTGAGCCGTGTTCAGCCTTGGTCTCGGTTCTACTCGCCCTTGTGGCTGGCACTCGGTTAATTGACGAAGTTGTCTCGGGACTGGATCTTCGCTGTCGGTAGTGGGGCAATGCTCACGTTCAGAAATCCATAGAGTGCAGCGATAAACGGGTTAATGAGATTGAAGATCGCAAATGGTGCATAAGTTAGCGTTGAGACGCCAAGTGTTTGTGCCATAAAGGCGCCGCAGGTATTCCAAGGGACAAGTACGGATGTCAAGGTGCCGCTGTCTTCAAGTGTTCGCGAAAGGTTCTTCGGATCCAGGTGGCGACGTTCGTACTCACTGCGAAACATCCGACCGGGAAGCACGATGGCGATATATTGATCAGAGGCCAGTGCGTTCACACCGAAAGAAGTCGCTAGTGTAGCTGCAATCAGACTACCGGTGCTCCGGACTAACCGTAGGATACGCGCCGCGAGTGTCTCCAGTAGATCAGTGGCTTCCATTACGGCTCCAAAGATCATTGCTGTAATGATGAGCCAAATCGTTGTAAGCATGCTTGCCATGCCGCCACGTGAGAGAAGGTCGTCGACAACCATGTTGCCTGAGTCAATGCGATACCCTGCAAAGAGAGCTTGCCAGGCACCTTGAAGCAGTGCAATCGGACGTGGCAGCGTAGTATCACCGACGTACAGTAGGACCGCATCCGGTTGAAACACGACGGCAAAAACAACTCCGACAAGAGCGCCGATGAACAGAGCCGGCAATGCAGGCATACGGCGTATGACCAATCCCAGCACGACGACCACCGGAAACAACAAATGCGGTCCGATTGAGAAATTTGATTCGAGCACTGACGTTACAGCGGTGAGCTCGTTTCCCCCGACTGGTGACGGCGTGATGGCACCAATGACAATGAAGAACAGGAGGGCAATGCCGAAGCTTGGCACAGTCGTCCAGGTCATATGTCGTATATGCGTGAATAAGTCTGTGCCGGCAACTGCTGGTGCAAGGTTTGTCGTGTCCGAGAGTGGTGACATCTTGTCACCGAAATAGGCTCCCGAAATGATCGCACCAGCGGCCATACCTAAATGAAGATTGTAGGTGGTGGCAATACCAATAAGGGCAAGTCCAACCGTGCCGGCGGTTGTCCAGGAACTACCTGTAGCAAGTGCAACCACCGCGCAGATCGCACACGCAGCGGCATAGTAGATTGAGGGCGTTAATAGGGAGAGTCCATAGTAGATCATTGTCGGAACTACACCGGCGAGTATCCAAATACCGATCACTGATCCGACCATGAGCAGAATCAGCAGTGGTCCAGTTGCCGTAGCGATGCTGCGGCCCATAGCGGCTTCAAGGTCGGACCACGTATGGCCATTCCTGAGCCCAATTAATGCCGCAACTGCTGCACCAAGCAACATCGCAATTTGGTTAGGACCGGCTGATGAGGTTTCCCCAAACAGAAAAACAGAACTTCCCAACATGAGAACGAGAGTGGCCAGCGGAATCGCAGCTTGTCCGAGTGTTGGAGTTTGTGCCTGGGCCGCCGTTTTCGAAGCCGACATAACGTGTGCGATGACCTATCAAGAAGAATGGTTTTTGAGGTGCGTCAATGGATCTTTGAAGATAGTTAGGGTTACTACTGATTGGAGGTTTACATGTCGAGAGTGATACCGTTCTGCCATGGTCTTTCCGCAAATGCCTCGTAATGGTTTGTTGCCCTGCTTGGCGCTTGCTGTGCTTTTCTCGACTGTCGCCAGTGGGAGCGGCCAGCCAACAATCGCGCCTCAAAACGACGCACCAAACCCGTATCGTACCATCGACGGCTGGGCAGTGCTGCCGACTGGCCGTACGTGGGGTTCGACGGGTGGTGTGGATATGGACCGGGACGGTCAGCATATCTGGGTAGCGGAGCGATGTGGTGGTAATTCATGCGCGGGTTTGGACCTTGATCCAGTTCTTAAGTTTGATGAGAACGGGAACTTGGTTAAAAGTTTTGGCGGTGGATTAATGATTCAACCACACGGGTTGCACGTTGACCTTGATGGCAATGTGTGGGTGACTGATGCACAGGGCCCGGATGGCGAAGATCCTCAGCGAGAAGGCAAGGGACATATTGTCCTGAAATTTAGTGCAGATGGTGAGCTCCTGATGACATTGGGTACTCCTGGTGTCGGGGCAGCCGGTCGCGACACACTGGACCAGCCATGCGATGTTGTTGTTGCTCCTGACGGCACTATTTATGTTGCGGATGGTCATGGGGGACAACTTCCCGGTGCTGGTACGCACACGACCGCTCGCGTCGTTAAATTCGCATCCGATGGGACGTATCTAATGGAGTGGGGGTCTCACGGTACAGAGCCTGGTCAATTTCGTACTCCCCATGCCATCGACCTTGATTCAAATGGACGTGTTGTTGTCGCGGACCGCGGTAATGACCGGCTACAAGTGTTCGATACAAATGGAATGTTTATTGAATCGTTCTATCAATATAGTCGGCCGAGTGGGCTTCACATCGCTGATGACGATACGGTCTATGTGGCGGATTCAGCATCGTCTCGTAATGGGCAACACCCTGGTTGGGAGTTTGGGATCCGTATTGGAAATCTTCGGAACGGGTCCTTTGATGTTTTTATCGATGGGTCTAACCCCGAAGGCGTAGCCGTAAGTGCGAACGGCACGATCTATGGTGCAGTGGTTGCTTACGGTGGTGCATTACTGAAATATGTACGCTGAGATTTGAATTATTAGATACGTCGAAAGATAAGCAGGATAATGGCCTGCATAGTATTCCCGCGGAAGAGCTGTTACGTGGTTTGCGCTCATAGCTACATCTTTCTGTTGACCACGTATACTTTCCTTCAATGAAATACGCTGTGGTTACGTTCGGTTGCCGGGTAAATCAAGCGGATTCGTTTGCGCTGGAGCGTCAGATACGCGCGGTGGGAGGTGAGGCGAGTTCGCCTGAAGATGCTGACCTTGTGATTGTCAATAGTTGTTCGGTAACGGCTACAGCCGACCAAGGTACACGCCAGGCAATTCGTCGGGTGGCACGCCTGAATCCAACAGCGAAAATTGTCGCGACCGGTTGCTATTCAACGCGCGATGTAGAAGCAGTGGCAGCGTTACCTGGCGTAATAGCGGTTGTGGCGAACGAGAAGAAGGACAGACTGGTTCGAGACGTGCTTGAACAGGCCGAACTCGAATTACCGACAACAGCCAATCGATTTGGAGAGGGTGATGGTGCGTGTGGCGCGATGATCGAACCAGGCGAAGCTGGTCGAACGGCGTATACCTTACGTGTGCAGACAGGCTGTGATGAGTCGTGCGCGTATTGCATCATTCCTTCCACCCGCGGAGGGGGGCGTAGTGTGCCGCTTCACCGGGTTCTTACGGAAGTCGAAGATGCTAGAGATGCCGGATATCGTGAATTGCAACTAACTGGCGTACATCTAGGGTCTTACGGTCGAGATTTGAATCCGCGGAGCTCTCTTTTTGGATTGTTACAGGCATTGGATCGGCAGGACTCGAATGTTGTTATTCGGATGAGTTCACTGGAACCCATGGATTGCACGCCTGAGATTATTGACTTAGTGACAACGAGTCCGCGTTTTGCTGCGCACTTCCATCTTCCACTTCAACATGCGAGCGACACGGTTTTGCGACGAATGCGTCGGCCGTATACCCGTCGCGAATATGAACAGGTTGTCGGCCGTATCCGGCAGAATGCGCCCGATGCAGCGATTGGCAGTGATGTGGTTGTCGGGTTTCCTGGCGAGACCGATGCTCACGCTACTGAGAATATTCGGTTTCTCACGCAAAGCCCGCTTACATACCTTCATGTGTTTCCTTACTCAGATCGGCCGGGTACTGAGGCTTCAAAGATGAAGGGGAAAGTTCATGGTCAAACAATTCGAGACAGAGCTAGGGCCGTGCGTGAGGTTGGTTCAGTTTTGTCGCAACAGTTTCGAACTGCACAGATCGGTCGAATTCGACCTGGATTAACCCTCAGGCAGAGAGCGCGCACGGTCGTTTTGACGGATAACTATCTTCGCGTCCAAGTGCCGGTGCCCCCACCGGAAAATGTCCGTGTGCATGTTCGAATACTTACTGCTACTGATAGTCCGGCCGGTGAATTGGTCAACGAGTCGATGACCTCGACCCCATAATTTTGCTGCAAATCAGACTTCGTATTACTGATTTAGCTGTTGAGCTGCTTGCTGAGCGGGTGACAGATTGGTGTCCTCCACGAGAAGTTGGCCACAAGCAGCACGGATGTCACGACCACGGCTCTTGCGGACCGAAACAATTAGGTCAGACTCTGCGAGTGCGCTCGCAAATTCATTTATTTGATGGTCGCTAGGGCGTCGGTAAGGAATCCCCACGGCTTCATTAAGCGGAATGATATTCACTTTCGCTCTGATACCACTCAGAAGCTTCGCAAGGCGCTGCGCGTCTGCCACGGAATCATTGACCTCACGCAGAAGCACATATTCAAACGTGATGTGGTCGCGACGCTTGGTTGGGAAACGACGGCAGGCTGCAATTAATTCGGCTAGCCCGTACTTTCGGTTGACGGGGACCAAACGGTCACGCAGTTCTTCTGTCGTAGCGTGCAGTGACACCGCTAGGTTTGGCATGATTGATTCACTAGCCAAGCGTTCAAGCGCGGGTAATACACCAACTGTAGACAGTGTGATCCGCCGTGGACCAACCGCGAGTCCACAGTCGGTTCCCAAAATCCTGAGAGCTTTCATCGTTTCGTCATAATTGTGTAAAGGTTCACCCATTCCCATGAGGACGATGTTGAATCGGCGGTCGAGGAGTTTGAGATCGTGTGCCATGACCCGTACCTGTCCGACGATCTCACCAGCTGTCAAGTTTCTGAGTAGACCCATTTTTCCGGTCAGGCAGAATGTGCATTGCATGGCACAACCAACCTGCGTTGACACACAAAAAGTCATGGCTGGCGTGTCAGGAATGAAAACCGTTTCGACTTGTTGATCGTCGCCGAAATCCATCAAAAACTTAACGGTCCCATCAGAGGACGTACTCCGATTTGACACCGTGGGTGTAGGAATCGTGAATTGAGTGGCAAGTTGAGTCCGTAGATTTTGAGATAGGTCGGTCATCTGCGAAAAATCAGTAACACCACGCTTGTAGATCCATTGGTAGATCTGACGTGCGTGAAAAGAATGTGCGCTGAATTCTTGAAGTGCCACGGCGATTGCATCGGGTTCGAATTCAGTGAGGGCCTGTTGCGCGGACATAGAAGCCAATGACCTCGTTGGAAGCACTCATGGTACCATGGGCGCCGTAATGCGCGACGCGGTGTTTATGTATTCTGTGCTATCATTTACATGCTTAACGGATCGCTTTTAGTCCTTAAAAAACAATAAGTTGCGAGGATATAACAGCACAAGCAGTACCTGGTTGGGTAGCTGCTTTCTCGAAACATGATCGAGCGACAGGTCTTCGACAATGGGCTTTGCCTACTGACCGAGTCGATGCCGGCCGTTCGCTCCGTGAGCTTGGGGGCATGGTTAACCCGCGGTTCCCGCCACGAAGACCCGGCTCATTCTGGCATTGCGCACTTTGTTGAGCACATGCTCTTTAAGGGTACGACATCCCGTACCGCTGAAGGCATTGCCCAAGAGATCGACTCGATTGGTGGACACCTCGACGCTTTTACAGGCAAGGAATGTGCCAGTTATTACGTCAAAGTGTTAGATGAGCATCTGCCCCGTGCGGTTGATGTGTTGAGTGATCTTCTGTTGAATCCAGCGTTTGCAGACGAGGATATTTGTCGCGAACAAAATGTTGTTGTGGAAGAGATCAAAATGGTGGAGGACACCCCAGATGATCTTGTGTACGAACTTTTCACGGCTAGCTTTTGGCCGGAGCACCAATTAGGAACGCCAATATTGGGGACGGCTGAGTCAGTCCGAAGCTTTGACGCCGGTGCTCTGCGAACGTATTTTTCTGATGCATACACGGCTCAGAACTTGGTAATTGCTGCCGCTGGGAACATTGATCATGCCGCAATTAGTGAACTTGTCGGCAATGCATTTTCGGCGCTACCGGTTAGCAATCAGTCGGTCGAAACCACCGCGCCAACAGTCAGTATCCAGCTCGAGATTCGAGAAAAAGATCTAGAACAAGCACACCTCTGTCTTGGGACACGTGGGTATGAGCACACGCATCCGGACCGGCACGCGAGTTACATCCTTAACGCGGTCCTCGGCGGGTCGATGAGTTCCCGTTTGTTTCAGAAGATCCGAGAAAAACGAGGCCTCGCATATGCCGTTAGTAGTGGTCTGATTTCCTATCGTGATGTTGGTAGTCTCACCGTGTATGCCGGATGCGATGGTGGGGCCGTACCACAAGTCATTGACCTGGTTGTTGATGAAATGAAAACGCTTAAGCAGCATCCGTTGGCGGACAGTGAATTGCAGCGAGCCAAAGACCATTTACGGGGTAGTTTTGTGCTTGGCCAGGAGAGTACTACAAGCCGAATGTCGCAACTTGCACGTTCTGAGATGTATTTTGGACGTCAGATTGATGTCGCAGAAACGCTAAAAGCCATCGATTTGGTGAGTCAGGAAGATGTTCAACGCGTAGCGTGTGACTTGTTTCAAGGGCGCGCACTGGCGGGAACGGTGGTTGGCCCGGTCACGACAGCGGACTTACATGCATTTCAGCTTGATCTGTCTTGATCATGGTTTCGTTTCACGGAATGACGGCTGAGTAGGATGGCAGTTGAACTAACGGTGCTGGGTAGCGGGAGCGCAGGGAATGCCACGCTTCTGTCGTACGCCGATACCAACGTGTTGATCGATGTCGGACTGAGCTGCCGCGAAGTGTCTCGGCGGTTGGAAGGATTGAGCGTGGACCCGAACTCTATCAGCGCCATCATGATTACGCATGCGCATGGGGACCACACTCGAGGTGCCCGTGTGTTCGCCCGTCGCCATGATGTACCCGTCTATATGACTGGCGGCGTGCGGAACGAGTGGGGTGTGACAGATATACCGACCATTCACTCGTTGACCCCTGACACGATTTCTGATCTGTCCGGACTACGGTTTATGCCCTTTGAGATTCCACACGATGCGTCAGAAACGGTTGGGTTCCGTATTCTCACACCCGAGGGGATTATCGGGTATGCCACGGATGTTGGGGTCATGACTTCCGATCTTATTGAGTCATTTCGTGACTGTAATGTGCTCGTTGTTGAATCTAATCACGCCACAGAGTTGTTACGTGTGAGTCCGTATGCGCAGTCGACGCGGGAGCGAATCGCCGGAGACAGTGGGCATCTGTCAAACGAGGCGCTGGCTGCATTTATACAGGATCACCTCGGGCCCAATGTTAGATGTGTAGTGCTGGCTCATCTAAGCCGAGTGAATAACGTGCCTGAACTTGCAGACGTGTCTTGTCGTGAAGCACTCGCGGCATGTGGTCGCACGGATGTCGAGGTGGTTATTGCGAGTCAGGATTTTCCGGCGAAGACAATTGATCTTAGTGTCTGGTTACCGACGATGCCCGCCGTAGGCGGTGCTATTCGTCAAACAGCGTTGCCGTTTCATTAGGGGTTGGGATGATTCCTCGTTATACACCGCCAGAGATGGGTCGACTGTGGAGCGACCAGCGTAAATACGACACGTGGTTGCGCGTTGAGAGTGCTGCGGCTGATGCGATGGCTGACCACGGCCTGATACCACTTGATGCTGCCCGTGATATTCGTGACAAGGGCAAGGTCGATGCGGCACGCGTTGATGAAATTGAACGCACAACTCAGCATGATGTAATTGCTTTCACAACAGCCGTTGCCGAGCATGTCGGTGCTTCTGCAAGGTGGTTGCATTTTGGGATGACGTCTTCGGATGTGATTGACACGGCTCACGCATTACAAATGCAGGCGTCGGTTGATCTTTTACTTAAAGATCTGTCGGTGCTTTTACGGGTCGTTCGAGATCGTGCGGATGAACACCGGCGGACTCCAATGATCGGGCGCACCCATGGTGTCCATGCAGAGCCAATGACATTTGGTTTGAAATTGGCATTGTGGTTTACCGAGTTGGTTCGTGACTATGACCGTTTAGTACGTGCGCGGGAAGCTATTAGCGTGGGTAAGCTATCCGGTGCCGTGGGTACCTATGCTCATCTGGATCCGTCAATTGAGCAGGCTGTTTGTGACGCGTTAGGGTTAACGCCGGCACCGGTAGCCTCTCAAGTCATTCAGCGTGACCGCCATGCGGAATTACTAAGCACTTTAGCGATCACAGCAGCGTCCCTTGAAAAGTTTGCGGTCGAGGTGCGTGGGCTTCAGAAAACAGAGATCGGTGAAGTCGCTGAGCCATTCGCTAAGGGGCAAAAGGGCTCATCGGCGATGCCACATAAGCGCAACCCAATTGGGTGCGAACAGATTACAGGTTTGGCTCGGTTAGTGCGTGGTAACGCGATGGCTGCGCTGGAAAATGTGGCACTTTGGCACGAACGCGACATTTCACATTCGTCAGTCGAGCGGGTGATTGTGCCGGACAGCTTTTGTGCACTCGACCATATGGTCCGGCGTTTTACACGTATCGTAAGAGATTTAGTCGTCTATTCCGAACGGATGCGTGACAACCTTGACCGGTCGCGCGGGGTGGTGTTTTCGGGAACCGTACTGCTAGAACTGGCTAGTCAGGGTGTGTCCCGTGAGGATGCCTACGTGATGGTGCAACGAAACGCGATGCGGTCACATGACGAGGCTCTTGATTTCAAGTCATTGTTGTTAGATGACGCTGAGGTTATGGCGGTACTGTCGAACGACGATATTTCGAAAGCCTTTGACCTTGATGTACAGCTTCGGCATGTAGACGCGATTATGGATCGTGCATTTGCGAGCCATGTTTTGGAGGGATCGTGAAGGCTAAGGTATTCGTTACGTTAAAACCATCGATTCTCGACCCGCAAGGGAAGACGATCACGGGTGCTTTACAGTCTCTTGGGTACGATGATGTTCAAGATGTCCGGCAGGGAAAGTACTTTGAACTCGATATTGTGGCAGAGACAGCTGAGAAAGCGCAGGCTTTGGCATCGGAAGTGGCTGATAAGTTATTGGCGAACCCCGTGATCGAAAGTTATCGAGTAGAAATCGAATGAAGTTTGCCGTCATCGTTTTCCCGGGTTCCAATTGTGACCACGACGCGCATTACGCGCTGACGGAGGTGCTGGGACAGCAGGTGAATCTGGTCTGGCACAAGGATCGAGATCTTGGAGGTGCTGATGTGGTCGTGCTTCCGGGTGGCTTTTCTTACGGGGACTACCTGCGGACTGGGGCTATCGCAAAGTTCTCTCCAGTGATGAGCCGGGTGACTGATTTTGCCGCCGCTGGCGGACCTGTTATCGGTATTTGTAACGGGTTTCAGGTACTCTTGGAAGCGGGTTTACTGCCAGGCGGGATGCGCCGTAACCAAACCCTGAAGTTTATTTGCGAACACGTTCATCTGCGCGTTGAAGCGAACGACACCCCATTTACGCGCGACACAACAGTGGGCCAAGTCCTTCGTATTCCAATTGCTCATGGTGATGGTAATTATTATGCCGATAGTGACACGGTTCGATCTCTGCAGGAACACCGCCAAATAGTATTTCGATATACCGCGCCGGACGGGAGTCTTGACGATTCATGGAATGTTAATGGCTCGGTTGATGCCATCGCGGGAATTTGCAATCGAGATCGAAACGTTGTGGGTTTGATGCCACATCCGGAGCGAGCTTGTGAGGATGCGGTTGGCAGCCGGGATGGACGTGTGGTGCTACAGTCCGTTTTGTCTGCGCTTGATGGTCCTGGAGGGTTACCGGTGAACTCATCGTGAGTTGCGGAGAATGGATGGTGTACTTAAAAGGAATTCAGCAGTGGGTTGTGGCGGGGAATGTTTTGACGGTATCCGCATATTGTTTGCGAGTTGAGCCGTGATTGATCGGGACACCATTGCGTCGCATGGACTTACGGTCGACGAGTATGACCGCATCGTCTCCATTCTTGGCAGAGACCCGAATCTGCTTGAACTCGGCATCTTTTCAGTAATGTGGTCAGAGCATTGCAGCTACAAAAGTTCACGCGTTCATCTAAAGACATTACCAACTGACGGGCCACGTGTGCTTCAAGGGCCTGGCGAGAATGCCGGCGTTCTTGATATTGGTGATGGTTTGGCTGCGGTGTTCAAGATCGAATCTCACAATCACCCTTCATTTATTGAGCCATATCAGGGAGCGGCAACGGGTGTTGGTGGCATTATTCGGGATATTTTCACGATGGGTGCGCGCCCGCTTGCTTTATTGAATTCACTGCGGTTTGGTGAACTTGATACACCGTTAACCCAGCGGTTAGTAGAGGGTGTTGTCGCAGGGATTGCTGGCTATGGCAACAGTATTGGTATCCCGACGGTTGGTGGTGAGGTGGCATTTGATAAATCGTATGCAGGGAATCCCTTGGTAAATGTGTTCTGCCTCGGAATTGCGCCGGTAGACGGAATTATTAAGGGGCGTGCTGAAGGCGTTGGTAACGCTGTGTATTACGTTGGTGCGAAGACTGGCCGAGATGGCATCCATGGTGCCACGATGGCGTCCGCAGAGTTTGATGATGCCTCCGCAGAAAAACGTCCGAATGTGCAGGTGGGCGACCCGTTCATGGAGAAGCTGCTTCTGGAAGCCTGTCTGGAGGTGATGGAGTCCGATGCCTTAATCGGTCTGCAGGATATGGGAGCAGCAGGTCTGACATGTTCGTCATGCGAAATGGGCGCGCGCGGTGACGCTGGTATCGACATTGATGTATCGACAGTGCCACAGCGTGAGACCCATATGACACCGTACGAGATCATGCTGTCTGAGTCTCAGGAGCGCATGTTATTTATCGTGCGGCAAGGACGAGAAGCTGAAGTTGAGCGTGTGTTTGAGAAATGGGACTTGCACGCTGTTCGTATTGGTCAGGTGACGGATGACGGGTTATTACGCGTACGCAACGGCGGTGATGTTGTTGCAGAAATTCCTAATAAACCATTGGCGGACGAAGCACCGCTTTACGAGCGTCCCTATCACGAACCTTCTGATTTCAAGGCGAGGCAGAACCTTAACGTCGACACACTTGATTTGTCGACCCCTCCCACGGATATTTTGTTGCGGCTCATGTCCGCTCCTGATGTTGCTAGTAAACGTTGGATCTATCGTCAATACGACCACATGGTTCGCACGAATACCATTGCACCCGCGGGGACAGGTGCCGGGGTCATTCGGGTGAAAGGGACATCCCGCGCGCTGGCTTTTTCGGTCGACGGGAATGGTCGCTATTGTTATCTTGATCCCTATCAAGGAGCGATGCTGGCGGTGGCAGAGTCGGCGCGGAATGTTGCGTGTGCCGGTGGGGTGCCGATTGGTGCTACAAATTGTTTAAACTTTGGGAATCCAGAACGCCCGGAGATTATGTGGCAGTTCGCGAGGGCAGTTGCTGGGATCGGCGAAGCATGTCGAGCCCTTGATGTGCCAATAACTGGTGGGAATGTCAGCCTTTACAATGAGACCGATGGAGAGGCTATATTGCCTACGCCAGTTATCGGTGTTGTTGGATTGCTAGAAAATCCAGAACAAACTGTGGGGCGGTGTTTTCAAGAAGCCGACTCCGTCGTGATGTTGTTAGGTGATTCACGGTTAAGTCTTGGAGGAAGTGAATACCTCAAGGTAGTTCATGGATTGGTTCGTGGTGTTCCGCCCATTCTCGATTTGAAGACTGAATGTGCGCTACAAAGGGTTTTGGTTGAGCTTGCGGCCGCTGGTGTATTGCTGTCGGCCCATGATTGTTCTGATGGTGGATTAGCGGTGACACTTGCCGAGTGTTCAGTCGACACCGAGGGGGTCGGGTGTGACGTGGCAATTCCCACTGATGCTGAGGGGACAATCAGCGCTTTATTTGGTGAAGGTGCTTCCAGGGTCGTGATATCGGTTAGGAAAAATGATGTAGGTCGTGTAACCGAGGTTGCTGCGGTCGCGTCTATCCCCTGTTTGACCCTTGGACGTTCGGGTGGGAAACGGATACGGATTGCAATCGGTGGTGAGGATGTGATTGATGCGCCTCTGGATGAAGTGGCGCAGGCATGGTCGAGTGGCTTATCACGATACTTTGAAGATTCTGCTGCGTAACACTAAAGCTATTGAATTGAACAGTGACTACACACACATATATCGATCGTTCTGACAAGTTTAAAGACGAATGTGGCGTTTTTGGTATCTATGGTCACGACAATGCTGCGTCTCTAACCTATCTTGGGCTGTACGCGTTGCAGCATCGAGGGCAAGAGAGTGCTGGTATAGCGACGGCTAATGATGGAAAGCTAACGCTTCGTCGTGCGATGGGCTATGTCGGCGACGCTTTTAATGACCGGATGTTGTCTGAGTTGCCGGGCAGGTCGGCGATCGGCCACGTTAGGTATTCAACGTTTGGCGACAGTCGTATCGTAAATGCCCAACCAATCTTGATTGATTGTTCACATGGTCAGATAGCTCTCTGTCACAACGGCAATCTTGTTAATGCCGGTGACCTTCGAGAGCAGTTAGTACGTGCGGGATCGATCTTTCAAACGAACAGTGATACCGAAGTAATTCTTCACCTCTATGCAAAATCGGTTGCGGAAAAGGCCGAGGACGCGATCGTGGAATCAGTTTCCCAGGTTAGCGGGGCGTTTTCGCTCGTCATGCTCACGCCGGAAAGTTTAATTGCGGTTCGTGATCCACATGGCTTCCGTCCGTTAGCACTCGGACGGATTGGCGATACCTATGTAGTGTGTTCTGAAACGTGTGCGATGGACTTAATAGGAGCCGAGTATGTACGCGAGGTTGAACCGGGTGAGGTCCTTGTTATCGGACCTTCGGGTTTACGGTCGTACATGCCGTTTGCACCCACACCGTCGGCTCATTGTATTTTTGAGCACGTGTATTTTGCTCGTCCAGATAGTTACGTGTTCGGGAAAAGCGTGAATGAGGTCCGCACTAATCTGGGGCGTCTCCTTGCCGACGAATCAGGCGTTGAGGCGGATGCGGTGGTTCCAATTCCCGACTCAGGGTTGTGTGCGGCGCTGGGCTATGCGGAGAGCAGTGGTGTGCCTCTGAAAATGGGGTTAATCCGGAATCATTATGTCGGCCGTACGTTTATACAGCCTCACCAATCGGTGCGAGGTCTGAAAGTAAAGGTCAAGTTGAATACTGTTCGAAGTATTCTCGAGGGGAAACGAATAGTACTCGTTGACGACTCCATCGTTCGTGGTACCACAAGTAAGAAAATCGTTTCGATGATCAAAGCGGCTGGTGCACGCGAGGTTCACATGCGGATCAGTTGTCCACCGACCGTGTCACCTTGTTACTACGGCATTGATACTCCACATCGTGATGAATTGATTGCGGCCAAGCACAGCGTTGATGAGATTCGCGATTATATGGGAGCTGACACACTCGCGTATCTCAGTATGGACGGCCTACAGCAGGCAGTTGGTGATAGCCATCCGGATTATTGCACCGCCTGCTACACCAAGAATTACCCGGTTGAACCGCCGCAAGACACTGAGGCCTATCGGCAAATGGTCCTCAAGATGGCAAGTGGTATAGAGGGTGCGGGCGACTCGTGATTCGCGCCTGCCACGTGGTAATCGTTGCTGCGGGTATGTTGTCGTCCGTCTCGCTGAGTGCACTTGGTGAACAACTCGCTTCTTCCGACGGGTCCGCCGAGATTAGCGAGGCAATTCCTTCCTTGGGTGATTTTGATTATTCGGTGAGGGCAGAAGCGTCTCGGGTCCTACGGCGAGCGGATGCAGCATCTGTTGTTCCCGCACTGATCATGGCAGCGCAGTCACACGAGGATAGCTATGTGCAGTTTCGAGCCGCTGTTCTGCTTGCAGGGTTTGGAGGGTCTGCCGCTCGAGATTTTTTTAAAACGGTCCTGGATTCACCGAATGACCGTGTTCGGGCAGCCGCGTACGACTACTTTGAACATGATACGGACGCGAACCTTGCGTCAAGATTATTGACCGCGTTGGACCGAGAGACATCAGAATTTGTGCGGCCTGCGCTGGTGCGAGCTCTTGCGGCACACCATGGCAATGCTTCGGTTCGCGATCGCCTTTTAAAAGATATTGATAGGGGAGAAGGTTATTTTCGTGGTGGCGTGATCGAGGCGCTCGGGGATTATCGAGCAATGTATGCGGTTGACCGGCTTATAAAGATTGCTTCTGAAGAAGGGCCCCTTCGTGACGATGCTTTACTAGCGCTCGGTAAGATCGGTGACAAGCGGGCGCTACAGGTGGTCGCAACAGCACAAATAGAGGCAGCGGCAGTCGATTCAAAGAATTCAGAGCTGCTTCCAATTGTGTCAGCTGCGGCATGTCTTCTAGATACTGACTACGAGAACCAGATTCAGTATGTTGTCGAGGCTTTGCGGTACGGTCTGACCGCCGATGGCGATGATCTGTCATTACTACGTGCGGCGTCGACGGCGGCGGCTGCAGTGTCAATGGCGGGTCGTAAAGGCTCAACGATTGCGCTACGTGCCTTAATGGATGCTGGAGTTGAAGCTGCCGATCCGACTCGGGCTCCGATTGCACTTGCAGTTGGTACAGTTGCGCTTAGGGACCCCGCACGTGTGTTCTTGGCGCTTGAGGGTCGGAATGACCTTCGGTCATCACTTCTATTGTTACGTGACGCCTTCGATATGCTTGATGAGGATATGGCAGAGGAACGCTTCTACGTTCTAATACGCAATAAATTCTGGAATGAAAAGGAAAACCCTCTAACGCGGTCTGTCGCAGAGACTGCAATGGAAGTACTCGAGTTCTAGAGATTAATCATCTATGGATTACAAGAGTTCGGGCGTTGACATCGATGCCGGCACAGAAGTCGTGGAACGAGTGAAGCGACTAGCGAAAAGTACTTTCACCGACGGTGTACTAAGTGACATTGGTGCTTTTGGTGGGTTGTTCCGTCCTGAACTCGGAGACATGGAAGAGCCGGTACTTGTCGCGAGTGCAGATGGGGTGGGTACAAAACTCAAAGTTGCGTTTGACGCTGGGAAGCATAAGACCGTTGGGCTTGATTTGGTAAATCATTGCGTCAACGACATTCTTGTGCAGGGGGCGCGACCAATATTTTTTTTGGACTACCTTGCGACCGGTCGATTGTCACCTCAGATATCTGCAGAAGTCGTAGAAGGTATTGCGAGAGGATGCAGGGAGAACGGTTGTGCGTTGCTTGGTGGAGAAACGGCTGAGATGCCGGGCTTTTATCAGGACGGCGAGTATGATCTCGCCGGTTTCATCGTGGGACTTGTTGATCGAGCACGCATCATCGACGGTCATACGATTGTGCCGGGTGATGTGTTAATTGGTCTTCCTTCGACTGGACTTCACACAAATGGTTATTCATTAGCGCGGCGGATCCTGTTCGATAAATTGGGATTCGGGTTAGAGCAGGAAATCGACGAATGGGGATGTTCCGTTGGAGAAGAATTGCTTCGGCCGCACTGCTCGTATCAGGCCGCAGTGCGGCCGACTATTGATACAGGTTGCGTGAAGGGAATCGCACATATCACTGGCGGTGGGTTGACAGATAATGTTCCACGGATTTTGCCAGAAGGTTGTACTGCTGTTATTGATTCGCGGGCATGGCCAGTACCTCCCGTATTTGAATTTCTGCAAAAGCATGGCGATGTGCCAGTCGATGATATGTACCGCACATTTAACATGGGTATCGGGTTGGTAATTGTTTGTAGTCGTTCCGACCTAGATAGCGTGCTGACAAAACTCATTTCGTCTGGTGAGGTTGGCGCGGGTCCGGTTGGTGAAATTCGTGAAGGAGAATCGGCGGTGGCATATGCTGACGTCGAGTTCCTCAAGCCGGTGGAGTAGTTTCGATTTGGGATTGCTATGAACCGTAGACTTGGCGTGCTTATTTCTGGTCGCGGTAGTAACCTCCAATCGATTATTAATGCCATCGACAACGGGCAGCTTGAAGCAGAGATCGCCGTTGTCATTTCAAACAAGAAAGACGCCCCAGGGTTAGCGCGGGCACGGCAGGCGGGGATTAAGTCCGTTGTACTTTTGCATCAAGATTATTCGTCGCGAGAGGCGTTTGACCTTGCGGTTGTTGATGAATTGCGGGAGAGGGACGTGGGGCTTGTTTGCCTAGCTGGTTTTATGCGTCTTTTGAGCCCCGCATTTATCATGGCGTTTCCCAACGCTATTCTGAATATTCATCCGTCGCTACTTCCGGCATTTGTAGGCCTTGACGCCCAAGAGCAAGCTTGGCGCTATGGAGTCAAAGTGGCTGGCGCTACGGTACATATTGTGACTACAGAACTGGATAATGGACCGATTGTCTGCCAAGCCGTTGTACCGATTAACGAAGGTGATTCTGCTGAAACGGTCGCCTCTCGCATATTGACAGAGGAGCATCGTATTTATCCTGAGGCAATTAAAATGATGCTTGATGGTCAGTGGCGGATTGTGGGACGACGTTTTATTTTCTGAGTTTGGCCATTCTGTTGGTCCCTGTTCTTCGAATATTCTGATCGGCCCGGTAGCGCTGTAGGGGCGTCTTTCGCCGTGCCCGTGTGGCAGGGGTATCATGGCAAGCGTAGAAATGACGGCAAGTATGACGATAGATGAGCAGATTGGATATCTGACAAAGGGTTGCGTAGATGTTGTTCGTGAGGCAGACCTTCGCAAGCGGCTTGAACAATCCGCGGAGTCCGGTCAGCCGTTGACTGTGAAGGTTGGATTTGATCCCACGGCTCCTGATCTGCATTTAGGGCATACGGTGCTTATTCGGAAGATGAAGCACTTTCAGGAATTGGGTCATCGTGTGATTTTTTTGATCGGTGACTTTACGGGACTTATCGGTGATCCGACCGGGCGCTCGAAAACTCGTCCGGCATTGAGTCGTGCAGAAATTGAGGAGAATGCGGAGACGTATAAAAAACAAGTTTTCAAACTGCTTGACCCGGAAAAAACCGTCATTGACTTCAATAGCAGTTGGTTAAGCAGTCTTGGCAGCGAGGGTTGGATTCGTCTTGCCGCGCGCTACAACGTAGCGCAGATGCTCGAACGACGAGATTTCCGGAAACGCTATGAAACTGGCCAGCCGATTGCGATTCATGAGTTTCTTTATCCCCTAGCCCAAGCGTATGACTCTGTCTACCTGCGTGCCGATGTCGAGCTTGGTGGGACGGACCAGTTGTTTAACTTGAATGTAGGGCGAGACATCATGCCGTCCTGCGAAGTGCCATCGCAAATCGTTTTAACGACACCGTTATTGGTCGGTCTCGATGGGACGGAAAAGATGTCAAAGTCAGCTGGTAACTATGTTGGCATCAATGAGCCGCCCGGCGAGATGTTTGGCAAGTTAATGTCGGTCTCTGATGACTTGATGTGGGATTAC